>Ga0116227_10004546_pt1 | contig 30014 bp, 35 predicted proteins | sample S1TSphgellanicum_FD_89693 | JGI IMG/M metagenome (GOLD analysis project Ga0116227, IMG submission 89693) | Host-associated microbial communities from peat moss isolated from Minnesota, USA - S1T2_Fb - Sphagnum magellanicum MG | ecosystem: Host-associated > Plants > Peat moss > Unclassified... | reverse complement strand
CCTTCCACTACCATGCATCCCATGCACTTCTGATTTCCCTCTCACTCTCCTCAAGAGAAAATCCGCCGCCACTAATCAAGATTCTCGGCCACATTATCCAGATCAGGATTTTCATGTTCACACTAATAGTACATGCATGAAGTCCTTGTCCGGCGACATGTTGTTCGGTCACAAATACCTTTAAGAAATGGGTTTAAGTGCTTTAGAAGGTGGTATTTGGGCTGATTTCACAATTTGTTTTTGGTTGGCACAATTTGTGAAATCCACCATTGAAGCATGGCCATATATTACCATTGGAGAAGAATTTGCAAAAATGAATGAACAACTTATATTGGTATACCATGAAAATGTGGCCATTTTGAGTTGGTCATAGACATTTTACATTCTAATCTATCATTAATACACCCATTATGGAATTATGATCACAAAAACAATAAATCATCATTGCATGAAGATATCAAAACTTGTAGCAATGTATTAAAAAAAGAAAAATACTACATGATGCTCAAATGTCAAATGTTTTTGAAATAAAAAATAAATGACATCATTTAAATTTTGATGGACACTTAAAGAAAAAAAAAATTACAACAAATCCTCAATGATCATAACAATTTGGATTTGAAAAAAATTGCTAAATTATTTTGTGATATCCATCCCCATCTTAATGTAACCATCTGACAAGTTCATATACATGCTCAATCTATGCAAAAAAAGCTTGCGTACCCCTTGAATGTTATTCTCATAAAGTTGTTTATGAAAAAACTCATAACAATTGTTTTAATAATTCTTCACAATTTGAATTTTGTCATATGCAAGAAAAAATTGATGCCACACAACATGAATATTCTTTCATAGCTCCATTGGGTTATAATGATAACCCAACTAGTAATGTGAAATATTTACATTTTAAGCATGGACAAAATGCATAATAATATACCTACATCCATGTTTGGGACCCATAAATTTGCTACATTGAAATCAATTGTGACCATTTTTCACAATGAAATCAATACTTTCCCAAGTGTACAACACATTAATCATTATTTACAATATTTAAAAACTAAAGAAAAATTGTATGATAACATCCATGGCAAAGGCATTTCTAACACAAAAAACAATTTAGATATTTGTGAAACTTTGAACATAAAATCTTCACATAAGTTTAACAATTTACCATTACCACCTATAAAAGATAACTTAAATAATAATTTTCATGGCACTAAACATGATGTGTCTTCCATCAATTTAAAAAATGTTGATAATATGACGATAGGTGATTCAATGTTCATTGAAGTGTTCCAATAAAACCTAAATGACACTCCAATTTTACCTTGCATGTTTTATCATCAACTTTGGTTCAAGAAACAAGCCATTCATCTTACAAGAACAATGTATGTGAATTATCTACCATATATGTCTTCTTTATTGAATGTAAACCCAAAAAATATCATTTGTTTAATCATTTGCAACAACCACAAAAGATACCTACATGGAAAAGATTTTCCAAAATTCTTGGTACCCACAATTTTTTACATTGTATTCATATTCCATTTGTATCAATATTGTTTGAATTTTTAAAAAATTCATCATTTTAAAACAAACATTTGCACAAATTTATCAAGTTCAAGGATATGGGAAATTCAAAATGCATGGGAATGTGATCAATGTTCCTTCAAACTTAAATATAATTCAATTAGTTTTACCATGATTGCATGACAATGAAGTAACATTTGGTTTTATTATCAAATGAAAGCTTGAATATAATTCCTTTTACACATCTAGTAACATTCAGCCAAATCAAATTATGTATGCATTAATTATTTTTTTGAAAAATCCTTTATATGTGGATGTTAACATATCAATACGATCATTATGGTTAAACATGTTTAATCTATCAAAACAACGAGAAGACAATAACTTTCATGACAATATGGATTTTAATACAACATCATTGTACCAAAAAAATAATTTTGAAGAAATCTTCAATGATGTTATAATAGATAATTTGATCCAAAACTTTCTAACATCAAATCAAAGTGATGATGAAATCCTCACAATGGCACCAACCCAAGACTAAAAACCTCTTGGCCTCTCTCAAGATCAACATAGTGAATAATTCAATTATCCAACTTTGTTTTTTGGAAACCATCATGCTCAATGTATGCCATCATATTACACATATCAAGAGATTGCCAATTTTGGGATCAATTGATCCATAAAGACCAAAAATTTGCTAGACATATTCCAAACTTATTTTTAAAAGTTGTCAAAGTTTTAATACAAGCAATATGAACAACATGTTGAATATAGATTCGTAAAGGACAACTTCATGGTTGTGAGCTCACCATTGAACAAGTAGCAAATAAACCAAATTTAGATAAGTTGTTATAATCAAACATTGGTTATCTTGATTTTATTCAATTGTAGTCCTCATTAGACCACTTTAAAAATTTAAGAAAAAATGTATATGCCATGATACAACAACTAATGTCCCACCAACTTTTTTTGTGATTTTTACAAGTGTTGAGAATAGGTATTACATCATCTTAACAAAGGTTTCATTGATGTCCCTAACGACTTCAACAAACTTGACTCCAAGGATATAACACATTTAGTGAGAGTTAACCATGTAACATGTGTACAATATTATGACCACCAAACATGGCTGCATTTAAACATTTATGTAAAAAAGACTCATCAATATTTGATGTTGTATAAGACTTTTATTATGTAATCGAATTCCAAACACACGGGAAGTGAACATGAACACAATATGTTATGGATTAAAAATGCACCAATTTATGGTGTACATGATAACCATGAAAATGTAGCTTTTGTTGACAAATATATGTCATGTGATGTATGTTTACTTCCAAAAGACCTTCAAGACTCACAAACACATTAACACAAATGCACATGTAAAAAAAAAGCCAAGCTATGTGTCATTTCCATTACCCTCTTCCACCTTTGCCTTCGACACAAATTTTGGAACCCCTTGATCAATAATTTACATGTGAAGAAATCACAAAACATCTTACATAAATTTGCCAAAAACAATTCATAACCTTGTTAGAACTTGAAATGAATAATCCAATGTCTTTCGATAAATTTTTATAAAAATTAAACGTTGATTTTCCAACATATATAAAAACATTAAAAAATTCATTAAAAAAACATACATTATTTTAAAACAAAAATGTAAAAATGTTCAAACAAATGTTTTTGGCAAAAAAACTAGTCCACTTTGGAGTGCGAATATTGATGTGCAGTTCATTTTGGACCTTTATGTAGTAGCTAATTATAACACGTCATATGTTACAAAGGTAGATAAAATAATTACAAAAGAATTTCGAACAATTATTAATTATTGCCAACATGAGAACACAAATGTAATTAGTAGAAAAAAAAATAGGCAATGCATTCTTCAATGCACAACAAACATCTGCACAACTTGTAATTTACATAGTGTTCTTTATTCTTCTATACCATTCAACATGCAAATGGCTTTTCATAAACACATCCCCACCATCTAAATGAACATTTGTATTAAAATCAAATAAACAACTACAATACCTCCCTCTTGATGAATCTAAAAACATTAAATCACTTTTAATCATTAACAAGTACATGAATTGTCCATCATCATATATATATTTCAATGAATTTCTTTTCTTTTTTTGCAAACAAAAATAAAATAAAATGTCATACACCTCAAATTATTTGTTTTTCTCACTATAACAAACATAAAGACCTAAAAATTTATTATTGAAAACAACTTTTGCTCTTTCATTCATTTATAAACTTAGAAGATTCTCAACTAGATGGTCATCCCATATGGCATTTTGCATACATCACTCATGAAAATCCATCATACAAACAATATCAAAGTTCATATATTTATTTCCAAATTTGAACAAAAACCTAAACAAATAGTTTTGCTTAGAAATTAAAGTTCATGTTTTAGTTTGTGTCAACAATGAAAACATATGAATAAACATTTTTTTTTTGTAAATGATCAAACAATATCAACACAAATTATAAATAATTCCAATGTTAAAATTTATGATATAGCACTAGACTCACATATTCAACCACAAAAAAAAAAATCATTATTCCAAACACTTTTGAAAAAAAGAATGATATCATTTTAGATAAAAAGAATTTATTATCTTGTTCAAAAACTAAATTCAAAACAACGAGCAATCTTTGGTGATTGCATATACCTTAAAAGGACACAACCTGATAAACCAATTCATTTGTTCTTGATAGGTGGAGCTAGTATTAGCAAAACATTTACACTATTCTTCATTATACAAGGCCTATTGCATCATTACAACAAACAATTACATGTTGATCCACTAAAACAAAAAGCACTACTCATGGCCTACATTAGTAAAACAACTTTCAATCCATTCAACATTAAGTATTCCCCTAAATTGCAAACATTTACCATTTGTGACATTTGAATTTTTAAACATTTTATCAAAAACATATAGTGATCTCAATTTATTGGTCCTTGTTGAAATATCCCTCATTGGTAATAGAATATTTTCTTTCATAGATTATAGACTTAGAGCCATTAATTGAACAAACCACCATTTCTTTGGTGATTTAGATGTCATTATTATTGGCGATTTGCATTAAATACCTTTAGTCTATGATTCTTGGGTTTTTAAACCAAAATAAAATTCCCTAAATTTTTTAGTAGAAAACTTTTGCTTTAGTTGTATTCAATGTTATGAATTGCATCAAGTTATGTGATAAATAGATGAAAAAGTTGTGAACATTTTAAATAATTTAGTACTTCTGCACACATTAAAAATGATATATCCACCCTTGATGCAATATGTTTTAAAATACCCCCAAACAACCTCCAATTCCCCTTTTTATATTACACAAATAAAGCCACAAACATATGAAATGAATATGTATTTCAACATACTAGTGGACAAGTGAATGTTTTTAATGCAAAAAGATCATCATCATGATGCATTTCTTTTGCACTTTAATCTATAAGAAGATTCGAACCATATTTCAGGTTTACATTGTCAAATACATTTGAAATTGGGAATGTTTGTGAAAATTATGTGTTGGAAACTATGCCACACATGATGAACTTTTCAATGGTATTGATGGTATATTTAAATTTGAAACATCATTCACCAATAATGAATCTTTTATATGGATTCAATTTTCAAACTTAGAATACATGAATTAAAAATCAATATTTATATTCAACAACAATTGAACAACACTTGGACACCTATCCAACCCATCTCCAAAGAAATTCAAATAGGTGTTAATTCAAGCCATTTGATCACTCATACACAATTTCTTGTACAACATGTTGTTATTCACACAATTCATAGATCACAAGATCTCACTTAGATTATGTGGTATTTGACCCAATTGGAACAACACATCGACATGGCCTTACATATACAAGATTATTTTGAATTTGTACAAAAGAAAACCTATATTTATTGGCTCCCTTGCAAAACAATAATTTCAAGGTCAATGTTTGTGTAATGGAAGAAATGCATCCACTTTGAACAAAAGTTGTATGGAAATTAACAATAACAAGGTTGTCACTACTTTGTACAAAACATGCCGTAATCCAATCATTAAACACTAGGTCTCTACCAATTCATGCTACTAATATTAACAATGATCACAACCTAAAATCATCCCAATTTATATGTCTCAATGAAACAAGATTGAAGTCCAATGATTTTGACATCATCCATTCCCTACCACATACAAAAAAAATAGTAATCACTTATGGTGTATGGTAGTATGGGTACCATGTTATTATACAATAAACATATTAATTTGTATTCAATTGCAAATACCAATTTTTACTTAGGTTTAAAAATAATTATAGCAACATTCAACAATCAAAGTCGGCACGCAATTCATGTTATTGCTATATACAAACCTTTTACATTACCATTAACACATTTTTTTCAATGCAGTAAAACAAACCATGCTCATTTTTCCCCAAAATTGTCTGACTATTGTTTTAAGGAGATTTCAATGTGAATATGCTAGATAATAGAAATAAAGATAAACAAAATTTAACCCAATTCATGTCACAATACAAAATGGTACATTGTCACAATACAAAATTGTCAAAATTCTAAAAAAAAAGCCAAATTGAAACATAAACTTTCGAAATTTTTCATTTTCAAACTATTTGAACAATGGTGGGAAAGTAGTGTTCTTTCATACACAATACTTGTCAACAAAAGTTTGGCCATGTGATCCAATCCAATTGGGTGTTTTGAAGCTCTTCCAAACCTTACAATTGCATGTGAAGTAAAATCAAAATTGGACAAACAACTTGATGTTGAATTTGAAGATGAAATGAAGTGTGAAGGATTTTTTTTGAGATGTTTATCATATTTGATATTGCATGTTCAATATTCAATGATGTGCATTAAATATCATTTTAGTTTAGCAAATAATGCATGGTTATCCATAAATAAATAAAATAAATAAATAAATAAATAAATTAAAAAAAAAGATTTATGGGGTAACAACATGTTTTATAACATGTTTTTTTCACCATGAGTTCCATAACAATTTCAAAAGAAAATGTAAATGGATATTTTTCTCTTCAATGGCATTTTAAGTTGTTTTTGCTTGCAATTTGTTCACGACAAAAGCCTTATGTCAAGAAGGTAAAAAAAAATTGAAAAATTAGCAAGATCTTCTTCTTAGTGTTCAAGTGGGTCGTTCCCAAAATAAGCGGCCTTTCGGGGCCACTACCTTGGGCAGGCACAAATTTTTGGGGAACAACCCGCTTCTTGGGTGCTACCCTACACAAAAATTGACACAATTTTTTTAATGAAAAAAATGAAAAAAAAATATATTAGGTGTTTTAAAAACCAAAATGCTCATAATAAGTGGGCATTTTGTTTTTCAAAACACTTAGAGTTTTGCGCGCGACCTATTTACGCTCTTAAAGCGTACCCCCAAATACACTAGAAAAAGTTGTCGAGAGGTTTTCACTACATTTTGACACTAGAAAATAAATATACTTGGGATACAAGAGTGTTTTTTCTCTAGAAATGTTTTGCTATTTTTTGACAAATAAATTGGGAAAATTTTGGAAAATTTTATTTTTCTAGTGCAAATTCAATTAGCTTTCCTTTTTTTTTTTCCTTAAAATTTGCCAAAATTTTCATATGAAAAAAAAGAAAAAAAAAAGGATGAGGGTTCATATAAATGAGAGAGTTTTGGATGAGAAATTTGGATGACACACTCTCCAATAATACATCAGGGTTGCATATCTAGTAGGCCCCGAGGAGACATGATGAGGGTAGTATGGATGAGGATTTTGGATGAGAAGTTTGGATTAGGACTTTTTTGGATGACACGATACATACAATACACACAATTAGGGTATCTATGCCAAAGATATACATGATTTGGGTGGGTATGGACTATGGATGAGGATTTTGGATGTGATGTTTGGATGACACTCTACAATACCCGGTATGGTATGGAGGCCAAAGACATGATCATGAGGGAGGGAGGGAGGGATGTGGGATGAAAATTATGGATGAGAAGTATGTTTTGGAACTTAGGATGATGGATGAGAAGTATGTTTTTTTCTGAGAGTCAGGATGGATGAGAATTGTGGGTGAGAAGTATGTTAGAAGATTTAGGATGGATGCAAATTATGGATGAGAGAAGCAAGTAAGAGAATTAGGATAGATTCAAATTATGGATGAGAAGTAATTTAAGAGAACTAGGATGGATCAAGTGATGGATGAGAAATATGTTTGAGAATTAGGATGGATGAAGAGCATGTTTGAGAATTAGGATGGCATGTGAAGGATGGATGAGAAGCATGCTCGAGAATTAGGATATGGAGGAGAAGTATGTTTGAGAATTAGGATGGATGAGAATCATGCTCGAGAATTAGGATATGGAGGAGAAAGTATAGGTTGGATGAGAAATGTGGATGCAAAGGATGGTTCACAAGTTATGATGGATGAGAATTATGGATGAGAAGAATGTTTTGAGAATTATATTGGATGAGAAATATGGATGCAAAGGATGTTTCGCAAGTTATGATGGATGAGAAGTATGGATGAGAAGTACGTTCGAGAATCAGGTTGGACGAGAAGTATGTTCCAGAATGATGATGGATGAGAAGCACGGTTCCAGAATGAGGTTGGATGAGAAAAATGGAAGCAAAGGATGGTTCGAAGAATTATGATGGATGATAAACACAGATGAGAAAGATATGATGGATGAGAAATATGGAGGCAGAATTATGATAGTGCCAGAATTATGATGGATTGATAAATATGGATTAAGAAGGATGGTTCGAGAATGATGATGGATGAGAAGTTGGATGAGAAGTGTGGATGAGGAGTATGGATGAGAAATTGGATGAGAAGTGTGGATGAGGAGTATGGATGAGAAGTATGGATGAGAGGAGTCAAGTGTACGAGGGTTTGCTTGCGCTGCACAGCTTTCTGTTTTTGTTCGTCGTCGTCGTCGTCGTCCTCTCCTCCGCGTTGTTGCCGCATTTGTGGTGAGGAGGGTCTGGTTTTCTTCCATCAGATCGGCGTTGTGGGTGGGTGTTGCAGCAGTTTTTTTGCGAAAATCTGCTGCTGTCGCTGCCGCTGCTCCTGCTCCAGATTGAGCCAAAAAAGAAAAGAAAAGAAGAATTGAAAAACAGATGATGGATCTTGCACAAAGAAGTACTGAATGGGTTGAACCAGTTTGTGGAGCTTTGCTTCTTCTTGTGGCTTCAATAGATTGAAGAAAGAAAAGAGTTCCGGAAGCAGACTGGATCCGAGCTCCAAATTCTCAGGGATCTGCCAACCAACAAGTTTGCAAATCTGGAGAACCAGTCAAGGTAGCGTGTGAGAGAGAGAGAAAGAGCGGATCTTGGGTCGGGGAGAGAACTAAAGAGAAGAGAAGAGAAGAGAAGAGGAGGGTTCAGGATGTGGCGTCTCAAGCAGTTCATGCCCAAGGAACAAGGGGTGGGGACATTGGAAGGGAAGACGGTTGAAGTCGGGTCCTTGAAGCTGCAAGTGCGCAGTGTCATAGCGCAGGGAGGGTTTTCCTGCGTGTACCTGGCGAAGGAGGCGCAGACAGGAAGGAATTACGCCGTGAAGCACATCATCTGCAACGACTTGGAGTCGCTGGATCTGGTGAAGAAGGAGGTGGCGGTGATGAAGGCATTACGGGAGCATCCCAACGTTGTCATGCTCCATGCCCAGGTGGTGTACGACATGGGTCGCACCAAAGAGTGTTTCCTGGTCATGGATTTCTGCGACAAGATGCTGGCCACTGTGTTGGAGAATCGAGGAGCTGGCTTCTATGATGAGAAGCAGATCCTTCTCATGTTCCGCGAGATTTGCAATGCTGTTTACGCCATGCATTGCCAATCACCTCCCATTGCTCACAGGTCAGTGTGTGTGTGTGTATGTGCATGTGCTCTAGCCTCTAGCCAGACCGACTCACCCACAGTCTTCTTCTTCTACATTACTTTCTTCTCTTGTCGCTTGGCCTGAAGTTGGGTTTCTTTCTTTCTGTCCCTTGCTGCTACCCACTGCCGTTGTCATTCTTCTTTTTTTCTTCAGCTTTGATTCCAGTCTTTCTGTGCACTTACAGTGTCAGCTGAAATGAGAGGGTTGAATCCAGAGGTGCATTGGGATCATCATTTTTTAGGGTGGGGAAATGCCCATCCATTGGTCGATCTCTGTCTCAAATGGCTCTTGTCACCTGAGAATGTCAGGGGTTGAATCCAGAGATGCAGTGGGATCATCATCTTTTAGGGTTGGGAAATGCCCATCCAACGTCAATCAATATCTGCCTCAAATGGCTCTATTCTGCTCTTGATGCAATCAGAGAATTTCTCAGAGTCTCTCTCACACAGTGATGTAGGTCTGTATATTTATATGATTGGAGTGTGTGCTGCTGTTGGTGACCAAAAATCATGTGCACACAAAGCAGACAGTTGTAATGTAGTGTCAAGGTTTCACAACATTTGTGACTTTTGTGCTTTCTGTGTTTTTTTTTCTTGTATAAGATGTGAAGTGGGAGCGCCTTCTACTTCTTTGGGGTCTTCTTACTGGTTGTGGTGGTCATTGTAATTGTGGCAAGTTGCGGGATTGGATGATTGGATTGTGTCCTTTAGAGATCTGTTTGAGGTCAGTAGTGATTGAATATTTTCTGTGTGATAACCTGGGTTGTTTCTCTCTGCCAGGGATCTGAAAGTGGAGAATATTTTGATGGGTCCGGATGGTTTGTGGAAGTTGTGTGACTTTGGAAGCACTTCAACCAATCACAAGCGTTTTGAGAAGGCAGATGAGATGGGTCTTGAGGAAGATAACATCAGAAAGTACACTACACCTGCTTACCGAGCTCCAGAGGTTCTTCCTTTCTCTATGCAGTTCTGAAGATCTCCTGTTTGTGCACACTCTCTTCTTCTCTCTGGTTTTTGTCATTGACTTGTGTAGATTATGAAGGCAATTGAGAAACTTGGCAGTTGAAAACTTGTTTGAATTCTTGGATTCTTTCAAGTTCTGATGAGTGCTGCTACATCAAAGTCATTGTTTGCACAGTAACAGTTGATTTCTTTTTCTGTGGAGTGGTCAAAGGAAGTAATCTTGAAGTCATTTGGTGAAGGCATGGGATTTTGACTACTTTTGATTTTACAACTTGGCAGATGTGGGACCTCTACCAGCGGGAGCTTATAAATGAGAAAGTTGACATCTGGGTAATTATCATATGGTCTACAACCTATCCACTACCATGCATTGATGAGTTTTCTGTCTGCAAATTAGTTTTCAAATATGCCAAGGTGCTTACTTGTTTCATAACTGTGGTGATGACGCAGGCACTTGGATGCCTTCTCTACAGGATTGCGTACTTGAAGTTGGCTTTCGATGGTGAGTCCAAGCTTCAAATTCTAAATGGCAACTACCGCATACCTGATGCGCCAAGATATAGCTCTGCAATCACTGATCTAATCAGGGACATGCTTATTGCAAGTCCAGAGGCAAGGCCCGATATCATGCAGGCAAGGGCTTTGCTCAATCGGCCCCTCATCTGCCTGATATAGGTTAGTTTCAGTGGCAGCAAGCTGTGACGTATCCATGTCATGATGCGTGGTAGCTAGTCTAAATGGACAAGGTGCATAAGCCTGGTGGTCTAATTGGTGATATGAGATTAGCTCTCCATCAGTCCTGTCCTGCTTTGTCCAATCCAGCTTCGAATATAAGTTTGAACTATGTGTTCTCATGGGTCAGGTCTGGAGGCGTGTAAACGAATCTCTTCCAAGTGATCTTCGTAAAGCACATCCAGAAAAGCCTCCACGAGCATCAGCATCCACAGTAACATCAAGGCTGCTTCCATCAACTCGGGAACATGCTGACACACGTGAGTGTGATGAAAAACCTTTAGGCTTGCTACTCTGTGGAGTGACACTTGTGACTGCACTCAATCTTGTTGTCATGCTAGTTTTGCTTTTTGCTGTAACCTACACAACTGGTACTTTTGAAGCATTGGGAAGTTTTCTTTGCAATCTTGTGCATATGAAAATGTTTCAGGTCTTTTAAAGATCTTGCATATGATCTGATGCCAGTAACATATCTCATTTGACTGTCTTTGTTGGAAGCCTTATGAAGGAATACTCTGTTGGATTTCAATGTTGAAAGAGAGAGACTGGGAGCAGAGATGGAAATCTTGCATTGGAGATCAGAGAGATTCCAGGTTCCATGATTTGCATGGCTGTCTTTGGATGGTTTGGCACCTTGTAACACTGTGGTTAGTTTTACAGGAATTTCTTCGGGGTCATCAAAGGTGATGCCATCAAGAGCACCTCCTGTACCTCCAAAAGAAGCTGAGCGACGGCTGGTCCAAAATGGGGCTGCTGGAGATACTGTCTCAGCAAAAGGGGCCTTCTGGTCAACACAATATGCACAAGATGCACAAACTGATGAGAGCAGCTTGAGAGTGGAAAAGGTTGCATCGACTGATAGTGTGCCACAACCCAAATCTGTCAGTCCACCACGTCGCTCTAGACAGCCTAGTAACAGTCCTCCCAAGGAACGCAGCAGCTCCTTCATGAAAAAAAGTGTAGTGTCAGGCCTGATGAAAAAGGTGCAGGGTTCATTACAGAATGCTGGCACCTGGGGCCGTGATGACCCTGAGGTTGATGGCTATGAGATGAGACATGACTCTGACTGGAAAAGTGTTGAGGAGGAACCTGTAATGGCCAGTGGATTGTCATCTCATGGTGCTCCTCCTCCACCAGTCAACACTCCTCAGCCACGCCCTCGTGCAGTTGCTTCCCAGGTGCCCCACCCTGTAGATGCTCTTCCACCTCACACTGCTGAAAGCTCACATGCACCACGATCTGTGAGAACATCTTCTCATGCTGCTTCACAGGCAGTCAAGTCGTCAGAGAAGTCTTTGGCTCCTGACAGTGGAATGCCCTCAAATGATCCAGCTTTTAATGCATTTGCTGCTGAGTTTGACCACTCTGTCAATCTTGTGGCGGAGAAAAATGAGCAATTGCAAAGTGAAATTGACAAGTTGAGGGTAGATCTGAAGCAAGCTCTTTCGGACAAAGCTGATATGGCTTCAAAGTATGAGAAGTTGACAGCTATTTGCCGCTCCCAAAGACAAGAAATACAAGATCTGAAATTTGCTCTTGGCTCATCTAGTGGCCCAAATGTCTCAGCTGCCAAAGAACAGCAAGCTTCTGTGACCACAGCAACTGGGTCGCCCTTAGGACGATCAGGTTCTCCCTCTTTGTCTGGTCAGCAACAGAGACCACAATCCCAAGGAGGACGGCAAATCCATGATCAGGCATGAACCCGTTCACCCTTTCACTTAGCCCTTCTGGTTTTGCCTGATGCTTGGTGATGAAGCTCCTGATCTGTCACTAATAAAGCAAAGAAAGGTGACAACTGAGAAGCTATTTTAGGCTTTTTCATCATCTGGTCCTTGCTAGGTAGCATGAGGTTTGGTGTGAGTTGCTACACAGAAAGTTTGTTCCCAGTGAAGAAAACTCAGAATTGACAATTCACCCGTTGAAGTGTGGGTGCAAGATCTAATTCCTGAATATATCTTTGACATGACAGGCAAAGGAGAAGCAAAGTGGCACTATATGGGACCTTCAGGAAGGTCTATCTCCGAATGCGGCCAGTCAACAGAAAAATTCATGGCATGCATTTGGAGACCCACCAAACAACCAAGGAGGCCGACCACATGTGCAGAACCAAGGGCTTTCTCCAAGCAATGAACCCACCTACTCATCACCTTCATCCCCTGGAATGATGGTGGATGTGAGAAGAAGAAAACAGCAGCAGTCAACGACTGACAATCTTGGGGGAGGGGATACCTGGAATTTTGTACAGGACAGCTTCTCCCCATCAGGTAGTGAATTTCATGCAGCCAAGGGTCTTAGCCCTCTTGGAGGTGTCTCGACGACTGGTAGTAATGCATCTGCAAATACTGAGAACTGGGCACGACCTGCACCACGAGCACAGCCAGCAGGTTGGGCAGGTTTTTGAGCATTGGTTCTAGGGGCAATCAATCAAATGCTATCAAGCATGGTTGCGGTAATGCAGTTCTTGGGAAGAGGTATAAGCTACAGAGGGCTATCTCTTAAGTTACCACCAATGCAGTGGCTGAGCGATTTCACTGCCTTTCTTGAAAAAAATATTTTGAAACCATAGAACTTCCACTGTAGGTATTGTACTTGACAAGATTCAACTTTTGATTAGCCATCATTGCAGTTTGAAGCCTGCAACCATAATTTTTTGTAGCTCAAGGACAGTCAGCAACATTGTCATTGAACTCTTCACTACAGACTGTTTTAGCCAAGCGCAAAGTTCATGTTAAAACGAGAGGACATATGTCCACAGTGTGTTTGGAGCTTCCTATTTATCAAAGCATCAAAGCATATGTCCATACTGTAGCACTTTCTGCAATTGGGTTGGTATTTTCTTGCTCTGTAGTTCATGGTTATCTACTCTTTTCTCTCTTGGATTTCTCTTGCAGTGATCTCTTGATTGCACAAATTTCACATTTTCCTGGCCAATTTTGTTTTTGTAAATTCCTGCTCTTGCTGGACCCTCTTTCTGCAGAACAGTTTCTCTTCAGAATATTGAAAAAACGAAGATGATGTTGATGCGAACCTGTCAAATTTCATTACAAAGAAAGTGAAACAAGGAAAATAGAAATGGAGAAAAGAAAGCCCATGGATTCTGGGTTAATTAATACGTTACCATATCTGAACTACTTACAACTGAAAATAAAACCCATTGTTCAAGTGCAAATTGCATCTTGGAGATCAGAAGTGAAAATGGGCAGGAAATGCTGTCAATTTTATTGAAGCTCTACTTCAATCTTCAATTTCTTGCTTCAATCTTCTTTTTTCAAGTTCCTACTGGTCCTCTTACTTCAATCTCTTCAATCTCTCAAACCCTAAACCTCTCAACTTCCAGGTAAGAGATTGAAGTAAGAGCATCTATAAAATTTGCAACAAGTGACCACAGACATGGATTGGTGTACCTTGAGCAAATGAAATTTGAAGAAAATGTTCAGAGCAAGGCATGTATTCTGAACAAAACTGAAAAAGCTAAATTCTTGCCCCAAAGAATTTGTTCAATCTTTTTCTTGCAAGCCACTTTCTAGCAAACTCTGTCTTCCATTCCTTGGTGGAGTCTCAGTACATGCTTCTGTATCTCATATTGAATGACCATTGCTACATCATCTAAGGTCAGAGAGACATCAATTTCAGAATGTTCAACATGTTCAGTCACATTGTGGAGGGGAACTGACACAAGTGCTCTCATGTCCCCTCAATTGTGACTACAAACATTGTGAATGTTGCAATACAGCTAAACTTGCGAATCTGAAAGTAATTTCCAAAGTTCAGACGAGCTGACCTGGGATGGCAGTGTCTTGGGTCCAAAAGTACTTCATGTCTGGCAGGGAGTAATCTACAATTGCCAATTCTTCATGCAGACCCGGAGAAAACTCACACAGAAATAAATTTTGTCAGTAACCATCATGTCAGTTCCAGGCAGAAACCAAGACAAACAAAAAAAGAATGAGGAAAATCATACATGACAATTGTTAGTGCTGTCATGCACACAGTATCAGACCATCACCTTCATCATAAATATGAAGTGATTAGCTGCCACTACTTCCAACTGACTTAATCAGGCTCCCTAATAGGCAGGTTTAGATTTGAATAACATAATAGCCTACACAAAAGTTCAGGCAGCAAATTACATACAATAAGCTCCAATATGCGTCTATTGAATTTCTGGAAGAGATGGGAAGACCAAATTGTGATATTTGCTACCAGTCAAGAGACATAAGTCATTAAAATAGTCAAATTGATCCTCATTTTCAACATGCAACAAGCTTGTGACAGTAAACTTCATTTCACATTGACTTGCCACTGTTGAAGCAACCATATAAGCCAAAGGCATAGATAAAGGCTTACATAGAGGGTAATAATGGTTGGTGCCTCCTGCACCCTGAAAATGTCCTTTACTGGCACATTTACAATGAGTTTTCCACAAGTATCATGCTCACGAGCTGCTTAGTGGACTCTAGCTTTTGGCATAGTTCTTTGTCAAGGGTGGATTGGAGGGCCAGACTGATCCCATCAATGATAGCCTCAAGATCTTCAATCATGGTGATTCCAAATGAGACCCTTGGCCGTCTCTCTAGAGGCAGATTGCAAAGCAACAACTTGCTGCAGACAAGATCTAGTGCACCAGCCACATTCGTGTACTCATGATTATCAAGAGCAGATCTCACAAATTCAATAAACAGCTGCACAAAACCCTTCAGTACTCTTACATCACCTCTATGTAACAAACCAACAATTGTGGTCAAAAAATGTGCATCACTGCAACCAAGTTTTGCTTCCTCAGAAGCAATTGTTCTTGAGTCTCCCAAAATCAGGTCATCTTCAAGAGAATTTTCACTGATAGAATTGGTGTTTCGATCAGATGAAGCATCCAAGGACTGGTAGGCTTCAGAAGCAAGTTGAGATATCCATGGCTGGAAAGCTTGTAATGTCAGCTTTGATTCCTTAGTGTCCACCTCTGATGCCACAGCAATGAGGAGATCTGGAAGCCATTGCCGGATTAATGGCCTGCAAATGATTGCCACTGGAATGGAGCCTGGATTGCAACTTGAGGTTTTTTGGATATTTGACTTCTGTGCTGAAAGGGCATTGAGAAGGCTATGAGCGATCACAGAGCCCATGCCCATAACCCCAGATTTTGCAAAGAGGTATGTGAGTTTAGCAGCATGTGTTGCTGTTGCTTGAACACAAGACTCCATCTCCTTTTCTGAAGATTTGTCGTCCAGAAAAGAGCTTGCATTCACCAGACTCCAACTGGTAGAATCTGCAGCAAATGAGGCAAGCCTTTTCTGAAGCAATGGAGTTTTAATGAGTCCCAGAGCCACAGCATCTGCCATCAATTTTATTACAAATGTGATGATTTTAAAAGTCCGGAGAGCTTTGTACATCCTGATGGCTTTCAAATGGCCATCTGTTGTCCCTGCAATCACCAACGGAATTCAGTAACAGAAACTCCTGCGAAGAAGTATGAGGGACGTGAAATTGACTATATCCATAGCAAAGAGCCAAGACACTGAAAAGTTCAGAAGGCCTAAAAACAAACTCAGTCTTTACTCTAACCAAAAGAGCTTCCAGAGAAGAACACTTACTGGTCCAAAGAAGGAAATAACATCTAGCAGCATGTACAAAACAGTGACAGGAGAACGGCACGTACTTTGGGTGGTGTTGGATGGCAGTTCTGCAAGTGGTTCCTGTTGGTGAGCTCTAGTGTTGCTGGCCACACTATTTTTTGACTTGGCCTTGCTTTTGCTCTTTTTCTTACTAGGAGATGCAATTGGTGCATTTTCCAAGGCTGATGAAAACTTTTCCATCATATGCATGGTCCACTCCATTAGTTCTTCCATCACTGTTTGTGATCTCTCCTGAATAGACACGCAGCTTTTTAGTCAACATAAACTCTTTGACAACAGTAGTAAGATCAGCATCAGTATTCACACTGATGAAAAGAAACATGCTGTGTTAATAAACTACTATGGATTCTCCATACTAGAAAGCATTCCTTGCAGATCCCCTATATTCTGGTGCAAATGTGTGTATTTGCACTGTCAGTCAAATGCCAGCCTTGATTGCAAGTATTTTGAACAGTAAAGCTCCATGGGTCTGATGGTGGTGGTACTGGCTTTCTGAACTCCAATTTCTTCAAAATAAAAATTGGCAATTACCCCACACTTCAGTTCCCAGAAATACCTGCTTTGATAGTATGACTATGCTTTCATAGGATGGATACAATTGAGAAAGACAGGAAAAAGAAAAGAAGGTTTGAAGAACTTACAACTCCTGTGCTACTTGGTGTTGAAGTGGACTTTGAGGACTTCTTACAATTTCGTCTGCTTTTAGGTACTTCTGCAGGTCTAGAAAGGTCGCCATCTTGCTCAAGAGCCAAATATAGAGAAAGCTTTGTGTATGCAGCTATTGGAGTATGGACCATTGTAGGACTACCAATGCCAGCCATGGGGTTCTCAAACACAGCTTTAGCAGCTTTTCTCAAGCATGAAAAAAGCTCTTGTGAAGATGGACTTTCAAGGATGGCCTTCCTGGTCTTATCTTCTGCCAGCAGATTTTCAACCTGTTCTCAGCAAAGAGCAAAGTGATGGTGAGATGATTGGAGGTTTTGCTGACACTTTGATCTACAGTTGTCTGGGACAGGAAAAACCACAGAATCATAGGGGGAACCTTGGTAAATGGAAATATTCAATAGCTGATGTTTGAAGGTCAGAAGTTAGCTTAGGAATTCAGGCTCCAGTTATCAAATTGAAGAGCTTCCAGGAAGGGGAAACAATTCCAGACCAACACAAATTAAAAAGGCAGCTTGAGAAAGAGGAGGAAATACATCATTGACCTAAGCACAGCTGAAAAGCTATTGCAGAAGAGTGATATGTAGGAATGGAAACAGTATATTCACTATGTGCACTATACCAAGGACTATAGAACACACCCTTTAGACAATAGAGCAACAGAATCATGCTAGGAAATCTTCCTAACCTATCTTAGCAGGAGGCGTAGTGCCTAAGATGTATGAGGAAAATATGAATAAGACTGGTGGCATCGGGAACACCTTCAGCATTTAGTAGCAACAATGCAGGGAAGATTTGACTACCTGCCAAGCTGATTCAAAAATGGTGCAATCATGAACTGATTGGTCAGAGCTCACTGTGCTCGAGAGATTTTCTTGCTGTGAAGAAATAGGCATGCCTTTCTTTTCATGCTTGTTCCTTTTCCCCCTCTTTGTGTTGGATGAGCTTGGCATCACCAGAGGCCTCAAACTTGGCTCAGCAGTACTACTTTGCAAAGACACAATGAGGGCTTGTAGAAGGTCATCAAATCCACCCCATAGGAGTACAAGTGCATGCACAGCCCTCACCTCCTGGAAACCAGTTTCTGGAGTTGATGATCTTTCCATAACAACCTGCTTGCAATATTTGACAAGCTTGGACACATCCTAGAAACCACCAGAGAGAACACTATCAGCTTTACAGTTCTCAATTTGAACCCCTGAAATTGTGGCCTCAGTTCAAAGCAGAAAGGGAATCTAATCCATTAAGGCCCAGCCTGAAACTGGTCAGTGACATTGAACTTGATTTCAACTCCATCAGTAAGGCAGATGAGGTTTTTAACTCTAAGCAAGTACACCTAGAGAGACTGTATGCCACTGGCTCTCTTACATGATGAGTCCAGAAGATAAAATCGACTTAAGTACAGATCCTGTATGGCAATTGGAAACCTTGCATTTGCATTGTGCAGAGTTTACCAGTGTTCAACTGTTGAGAGGTACACAGGAGCACAAGAAGAGTTCATAACATTAACAGAAGAGCCACCAAAAGATCAGAAAATAGAAGAAATGTAGAAATTCACCTTACCGTTTTGGGAGATGAGATGGATGCAATCCTCATAATTTTTGAGCGAGCGTCAGCAGAAGGTGCCCACTCAAGAAGTGCTATCAAAACATCACCTGTTAAAACCTCCCCCATAGCTGATTTCAGCTTTTCTTCTGTAACCATAGAATGGCAGAGTGCTCCAAGGGCTCCAAGAACACCCTCTTGTGTCTCTGTTCCATCAACTGCTGCAGAAACAGACAATTCTGAGCTTTTCAGGAGACTCTCCAAAATATCATAGTGTATACTTCTCCATGCCTAACAGTAACAATATTTTCCCTAGTTGCCTGAAGATGACCTCCAAACTGTGAAAACACATGTGCTATCATATCTGGAGGTAGGCTTCTCAAACTCAATTCTGCAGTTACTGTAGGTATGTTGCAGTGGCATATGACAAGGCAGCTGGAATTTTGTTAACTACATTGTGCATTGCCACAGTATATCATGTGTGCTGTTTCCTTAGTTCATTGGTGTTCAAACAAAGAAAAGACTTTATCACCTGTTGAAGAAATAATAACATTGCAGAAGACACCAATAAGCTCCATAAGGGAAGAAGGGGAAGCCCCCTCAGAGAGAGCAAATTTGCAAAACTGGGCCCCAGCTTCTGGGTTCCTCTTAACAAGTGCCAAGCAGCGGAGGCATGCATCTTGCACTTGTATATTTGAAGGAAAATATGATGGCATGAGAAGTCTTGTAATTCGAGTTGCCACAGATGAATGATCAGTTGCTAGCAATTCCAGTAATGACTCCAACTGTGCTGCCTGAGAAGATCAGAGAAAAAACATTTCATGTTTGCATAAAGAAAGACAAACCCAAGCACCATGATATGCAAGCATGCTACAGAATGTTGTGAGGAGTTTGAGCAGAAAACATACGCATAAACACTGCTGATTCCCAATACTATACCACACTGTTGCCAGTTGGAGAGTACAATATCTGATGCTAGAGTAAAGAATCCACCTTTCTGAGCATTCAGCTAAAATTAAATTCTCCACTTTCTCAGAAAAGACAGATAAAGAACCCACCTTATGAAAGGGAAGAGCACGGATCCCCTTGATTGCTAAGAGAAAATCAACAGCAGCCACCCGGACCCGTAGATCAGCATCCTTGAGCAAGCGAGCAAGCTTGGGAAGCAGTGGCCTCAGCACCGCATGAGAAAGAGGATTCTCCAATAAGTAAACCAATCCTTGTAACACAGCTAGTCGTACTGTTGGGCTTGACAAATCCCAGGCCATATCTTCCACAAGTTTGCTCAAATATTTCACCTGTGGAAAGAAGTACTGAAACTTTAACGAAGAATCAATTGGTCTAGAGATGAACATCTCAGCATAGAAATTAGCCCTTGGGTGCTGATTCTCTTTATATTGCCACAAGATTCAAGACTGATAAGAGATGTTCAACTGCACATGACAACTGAAATTCTTGGTTGAAAACTGCAATGGAAGGCAACCCTGGTATCCAATATGAAATGTGATTCATGCAATTATTGTCAGGAAAAGGCACATGATTGGCTAGACTCTGACTAAGTGGTACATTTTACACTAGTTCTTCAGCACTATCATGTAATATGTGCATGACACAACCCCATGCTTCAGCAGCAAGAAAGAAGTAACAGTTTTGGTAGTTTGCTGGAAAGGCTGTACAGCTGCAGATGAGGGAACTATTTCCCAAAAAAGCCGAAGAATGCGGCAAACACCCTCCACTGCCACACTCCGCACTTCAGGGCTCACATCCAGTAATAGCTTTTCAAACAGATTGAATTGCTTCTCCAGCATAGCCTCTTTCTCCTCCTTGCAAGCATCTGGATCTTGCAGAGGAAAAACATCTACCAATAGCAGCAAAGCATTTCGTCGTACATTTGAATTTGCAACCTGTACATCAGAAGGATGTCCTTTCAGGTTGCTTAAGGCTTTCCTTTCAACCATCACTCTTTGATCCAGAGGTAAAAATCATGGCTGCCAAAAGTTAGGGTAAACTTGATGGCCAGACTAATCCACTCTGATTGTGTCTGGAGGACATCCAAACTGCTGCAGCAGATATAGTTTTCGAATTTACATCACTCTTACACACATGCATTCAGTAAATCGGATTTCAGGAAAATGAAACATATACAAAGCCAATCGTAGAGAATTAAGATACTGAACCTGCAAGGCTCGAAATAAGAGTGGCTCATGTAATCTGAACAGCATTGCTTCAACTCCTTTTTCAGTACGCTTACTCACAAACCCATCAAGAACAATGCGAACAGCTGCACTTAATTCCTTCAAAGCCGCATAAAGAGCACACTCAATCAAACTTTGAATTCCAGAATGCTCAATCTCATGCAAACATCCCTCTGTTGCTGTCTTCCATGCCTTGTACAATATTTCTCCATATGCCTCCAGTATTGACCTAAGGTGATGGCAACCAAATTGTTAAGCTAACTTGCAAGTTCCTTTTCTCAACTGGAAAGATGCTTACAGAGCACCCATTTGGTGCTTTGATATCTGACCAATTTGAGGGTTTCAGAAGCCATGAATAAAGGAGTGGATCAAATGTGATGTTTGAAGAACAACCTGCGACTGAAGGGGATTTGAGATTTCACGATGACAATAAGCTCCTTCACAAGCTGCTCACTGAGGCTAAATAAGAAGGCGATGAATCGGCAGCCTTCTGTCACTCGCAAATAGGACGGTGTTATCACCACCTTGATCAGCAACCGCTTTAAATCCTCTATGCTCTCATCCTGCACAAGCCAAAAATTTCTCATTTCTAACCTGATAAGCTCAACCCCTCAGCAGAAAAGCGGGAGGGATTAAAAAAGAGGAAAGAAAGGCACATGAAAGCCAAATACTTGAAGCCAAAAATGGTTACCAGAAGCAGTTCTATCAACGAAGGGGTTGGTAATGAGTGTGAAGATGTGCGCACACAGTGCAGACTGCTGCAAGCAATATAATAGGCCTATTGCATGACCATTTCATCTTGAACAGTTTGCAAGAAGTAACAGAATTGCCAACAACTGGCAAAACTAGTGAGAATTGGAAAAATAAAGAGCTTCTCTCTCACCTGGAAATCAAAAAGAGTTAGAGCCTCTCGGAGGCCATAAACCCTCTTCACGTCTGCCTTGCGACCCGAATCCAGTGACTTGTTAAGAAGAAAAGGAAGTGACTGTGATATCAGGGACTGTTTTCCTTCAAGCCCATTATGCCACCATAGCTCACAAAGGCCAGCTATGGAGTCTTGAAGCTTGGAATCCGCCTCTAAAACAATAAGAGAGTCATGCATTCTCAGCAGGCTTGGAAGCAGAACCTCTGAGGAGCAACTCAAAGTACTAGGATTGCAGCTCCCTTGGGTGGTGGTGAGACAAAACTGGAGGAGCATTGCACATCCTCTCAAGATCATAAAACCATCACTGAAGCTTTTGTCTGTCCCCTCAGCAGAATCCTCATGTGATGAGCAACATTCTTTAAGACTAGGTCTGGGATCATCACACTGTGGTGGAACAACTCCTCCTTTCTTCCCTGGGGTCAAATTGAGGCCTGCCAATTTGGAGACCACTTTCTGCCTCTTCCTTCGCTTGGCCAGCGATGGAGTTTTCATCAACGGACTTGCTTGATTCTTGCTCCTCAAGTCCTCTGAACCAGATTCCCATCCTGGGCTTTTTGGGGAGCCTAGAGTTATGATTGGGGAATGTGGGAAGTCTCCAGAAGCATCCACTCCCGCATGTGATGATGATGACTCTTGCAAAAGGTTTGTTGTTTCTGTGGTTTGCTGGAGAATTGCTTCATGAAGCCGAGCAAGAGTACTTTTGCTGAACTTGGTGAGAGCTGACTGCAAGGCAGCTTTTTCCGCCCGCGATCTGAGTTTACCGATACGGGCGAAGAACTTCTCTGACGATTCTTCAAGCTCTTGAAGAACCTTTTGCTCCATGGCCAGCCTCCTCACGCGTTCAATCCAATATCTATCTTGCTCTTGAAAACCACTACAAAACTAGAGGAGGGAGAGAGAGAGAGAGTACTTCACTACTGTAAGCCAGAGAGAGAGAGAGAAAGTGGCGTCCAGGGGAGGAAACAACAAGAATGGCCCCGCCTCTTTCTATCTTTCTTCCTCTCCATCAACCATCACAGACTTGCTGAAATTGCAAAAGAACATCACCTCTTCTGAGCAACTGTCCTGTGTCGTTGAACTCCAGAACCAAACGCTTCCATATTCCATTTATTTTCCTCCTCACGTTCTTCCTTCTCCTTCTTCTCCTTCTTCCACTTTCTGTCGCATTTCATTTCTGGGGAAAAAAACCAAACTCCAACGAAATTGGATTGCTTCTCACAACCCATCAATCTAAACCATTGAGCAAGAACCCAATTTCCTCCCAGGACCGTGTGCAGCGCAATAATCTTCAAAGAGAAACGATTGCGAACGAGCGAGCGAGCACGCGAGCAAAACTCGCGCGACAAAAAACCAAACAAAGCGCGCGGCAAAGCTCTTTAGATTTGAATGCCGACGCCAGGATTTCATCGGTCCCCACGTTCATCCATTGTCATCCAATAATTTAGTAAGCTAATTTTTATGTGTATTGCTTATGTAATTATGAATGTATAAATTTATTTATATAGTGACATAGTGTGATTTACATTAATTAGTTTGTGGGTGCACAAATTACACTCTTTTTTTCTCCTTCCCCTTATGAGCTTTCTCATTGAGAGAATGCCCAAAACATAAAATGCAAGTTATGACATGCTTAAAATGGAAATTGTCTAGATGGCTTGCTAATTGCAAAACATGAATTCATAAATGCAAGCTTATGTAGAGCACAACTTTTATTTATAAAAAATCAAACTTCACACATAACAAAACTTATTGAAAACTTGGAGTTTTTATAAAATATTTAAAAACACGATTTGGAAACAAGTTTGCAATATAAATAAGGATGAACATAGCTCTATAAGAATGTCAAACCCCCCACCCCCCTTCACACTAATTTTCTTCCAAAAGAATCTCATCTTTTAAAAAAAATTTCTTGTTTTTTTGTTTTTTTTTCAAAAGCTTTAAGAAAACACTAGATTTTCAACCATAAGAAGTTTTTTAAAAAGAATGATAAGACCTAAGAAAAAACACTCACAAACCCTTTTATCCAAAATAATAAACATGAAATAGAAATTGTCTAAATGGCTTGTTGATTATAAACAAGAACTCCTCATGCAAGCTCCAGGATGGGACTAGGAAGAGTTGATAATCTTCACTCACTCACACAGGTTTGCACACAACCCACACAAAGTGGTTAGTGCATAGTTGGAGCACCCTTGGTGCTAGGACGAGTCACGGGCAACACAGACACATTAGACTCATCATAGCCTGGATTTGGGGAAGCCACCACCTTCCCCCTTATAGTATATTTTGTGGCTGGCCACGGAGCCTACATCCAAATGGCTTTTCTCTCTTTGGATTCTCGAGGGAGAGTCTTGAAATCGCGCCAAATGGAATTCCCGCAACTTTGGAGCCCCATAACTTTGCGAGCAGACCTCGATCGCAATGCGGTCTATAGCAAAGTTGTAGCTCTCGTCGAGAGCTTTCCAACGGTATGTGGCACGCTCCCTGCAGCTAAGTAAATCAGGTCGATTCCCGACATTTTGTGGTCGGGAGTCAAATTGGCAATTTGACTCCCAACCCTTCTTTTGGCCACAACTTGTGTTTCAGATGTTCAAATGAGCAATGCGAGCCCATTTTGGACATCTACGTTCCAAGAGCTTTCCAATGATATAAAGAACGCCATAAGCAATTGAGTTTTGACCCCTACAATTGTTCTTTGAAGTTTCAAAAGTCCACCGGGACTCCATCTCCCAAAGTGGGAGTTGCCTTGGGAGTGTGAGGGTTCACTCCTTCATACTCCCTCACACTTTTTAACACTCTCGGGAGCATGTGATGTGATTTCCGGGCTTCTTCTTGGCCCACACCCTTACAACCTTTTTGCCTTGATTCTCGGGTTTCCTCTTTGCCTTGACTCCCGAGCTTCCTCTTGGCCCGTAACCTTGTAACCCCTTTGCCTTGGTCGCGAGCCCAAAGTTAGGGTTGCGACAATAAACCTAAAATAGAAATTATCCAAATGGCTTGTTGATTACAAAACAAGAACTCCTCATGCAAGTTCATGTAAAACACAAATTTCATTGAAAATAAAAATCAAACTTCACACATAGCAAAACTTATTGAAAGCTCCAAAAAAAACATTCACAAGCCCCTTTACCCAAAATAAAATTAAAAAACTCATATCCCCTTTCCCTCTTCAAAAAGGAAAAAATCCTAAGCCTTTGGGCTGCATGTTACATTTCCTCATTATGTAGTTGCATGTAGTTTTTATTTTCAAAATTGTTGGTCACCTATTTTGGCCTAGGTTATTGGGTGCGGGGTAGCAATTGATTGGGGTTACATAGTATAAATCCTAGCAATAATTCAATTGGTTTTGGGATGTAATTACTATTTATCATTATATTAGGCACGCTTCACACTTGTTGTTATCTCACTATTAAATTAGTGTTAAGTGAGGACCATTTTTTCACCAATTCACACCAGCAGTGCTACCTATCTTTGCATCTTTGTTGCCAGCTGATCTGGTAGTAATGTCGTAGTAGGTGGTAAGTAGGTGTTAGAGTGGCGGTAAGATGGTGGTAGGATAGCACCAAATCTTCAGAAAACATAGATTTCTAATTAAAATGCCAAAGATATGTATGTAGCACCTCATAAAAAGGTCCCATAAGTTAGTGTTTGGTAACACCATTCAATGTTCCCTTTGAAAACATATTGATTACAACGTTCTATTCCCAATTTCAATGTTCCCAACTTTTCTTATGTTCCTTATAAGTTTTATAGTGTTGGTCGACTCTCGTGAGCATGCGTTTTGATGCACTCACAACAACATCACAACACCCTTCATTTGCTACATTTGTTTGCATTGCAATAATCCATTCTTTTGCCTCAAATTGTAAGAATTGTTAGCTATGTAATGTATGTGATGGATGTAATATTCAGGATCTCTAACAAGAATGAAATCAACCCATAAATGGAGTGGGAAGAAAATTGTAAGTCTGTTAAATCCCTGCATTTTTGAAATTATGTTTGTAATGTTTTTCAAGTTTATAATTTACATTTGTAACCTTTTTTTTTGCAAGTTCTTCACAACCAATTGATGATGTACTTAAAGCAACATGAAAGAAAAACAAGGATAAAAAGTAGTCTTGTTCTTGGGTGGTACCACTAGGAACGTCACACCTTGATTTTCCTGAACTCATCGAACTTTGAAAAATCATAGGAAACATTTAAATGAATATTTTCATTATATTTTTTTGAATACATTTATTAGGTTCCATAGATTTTGAAATCTTAATAATATTTTAAAAATGTGTATTTTGATGTTCCTAATCATTGCATTTAAAAAAGTTTCAGGAACGTAATGCCTGTTTTTTTCCTTGAACTTTTTGGTCAAAAACACAAATTTGGAACATGATTTACGATTTTTTTCCTAAGGTAATTTGAAAATCATTTTATTTTTACTTTTTATTTGACAATTAATATACTATTTAGTCATGAATTTCCAAAGTTGAGGTTGTTGATTTTTTAAAAGGCCATTTTAATTAGGAATATAAAAATTAAAAAATTTCCAATTTTTTAAATTCCCAAATAAACTTCAAGCCATATATTAAATCATGCAATTGATAAACATGAAAAATAATATTTATAATTGTGAAAACATTTAACGAAAAATGGCCTAAAAAAAAATTTGGCTATTTTTGGTTCCTTAACCATTCTTTGAAGTGGTTTTTGGTGGTACCACCCAAGGATGGGTTCGCTTAGAATTTTAAATCAAAATCTGGGATCCAAGTTTAGAAGCCACACTAACCAAATTGGAAGCACGATGAAATCATTGCTCTTATTGCAACCAAAGGAGACGAACACATGGCCAACATCAAAAAAGTTGATGGCTGTGATCAATTTGAGACCATAATGAATAAGTGGAAGAACATATCCAAAGTTGTCATGAAAGTGAGTTGTTTTGAGCACATTAGGAATGGTTTAACTTGCAAAGACAAATGGCATACCATTGTTAGTGATTTCGAGAAAACTTATGATTTCATGCACTACAACAAAAGGTGTCCTTATATGCCAAGTGATTTCATTAGATTTTGAGTGAATTCACTAGTTTTTGTAAATGGGGACTAGTTGGAAAGTAGCAAATTCATTGGTCTAATGAACAAAGACTAGTGAACTGCACTCACATTTTGTAGTAGTGATGACTTACATGGGCAACAACCAAGACTATTGGACAATGGGAATTAGGAAAGAATTGTTGCCCATTTGCCTTGGAACTTTGGACGAAGGATATATGACATTATACATGAATTCCAAGGGAGCAGACCCATCTTTCAACTATAATACATGAAAGACATGATGGATGCGAGAGATGGCAACTACAACCTTACTAGTCATACCCCAAATGAACCAAATGAAATCAATGATGATTTTGCGATGACTATAAAGCTTGGATCAAATCTGCAAATAGACAAAGTTTATCCCAGAAGTACTAGTAATGAGACATGGTGGTACGAACAACCACAAACCACCCATCTCTTAGCTAGTTGTGTCACTTTTGCAGAAGTTCCTAGACAGTAGGAACTCCACCCAACAATCCAAGGAATGCGATAGAGAACATAGTCATCCAAGAAAGCACTATCCCTCCACACATTTTAGGTATTAAGTTTCCTTCAACCCCAACTTCTATTAATAAAGTAGGTTATAGCAGGAAAGGGTTAGCAATTCAAGTGCGATCAATAGAAAATACGAGGATTAAAAGGAAATATTTTATGATGCACAGGACTATGGCTAACGCAATAGAAAGAAGAAACAAAGAATTGATTACATCAATGGAGTGCATACATGCTCAAACCTTGGAGGTGGAAGAGAAGCAGTTTGAATATTTGAAGGAACGCAATAGAAACTTTAGCTATAATCAATTGGACATGGTGTAGGCGTTTACCAATATGACGCAAGTGAAGAACATGGCCTTCATGTAACGAGCTACAATGAATAATACTATCCATGTCAACATTCCAATGCTAGTTGTAGTTGAAGATCACAAATACCAAGCTATGGATGAAGAAACTTGAAAGGAAATTTGAAAGGACAAACATTGTGCAAAGATTGTTTGAAGGATGATATTGATATAGAGTTTAGCATGATCTCACCTAAATTCATTTGTAGGTTTTCAAGAAATTTTTGAAGGACCAATGTATATAGTTAATGTGTTGATTTTATATTTGCCAAGCACTAGTAAACAATTGAGCTAAAAAAAATATGGATAGCTATTAGCATTGTACCAAAATTGAATGGGTAATTAGTTTGTACAATTTTATTTTTTTGAAGAATGATACAAAGTTGAAAGTTAGAATCTTACACAGTTAGGTACCGCTTCTTTGTCTACCAAGGTAACTTGTCAATTCTCTCTTCAAATGTTATCCAAAAATTTCCTCCTTTTCAACTTGTTGATGAACTTGATCTTTTGCATTATTGTTGATTGTTGATTGATTATCACAAGAGTTGTTTGCTTCTAACTCTTTTATGCGAAGGAGACACTTTACGTTCGCTTCGTCTTCAATCTTTAACAAATTACGTAACAAACATCAACAAGTAAAAAATTAGGTAAAAATACAACACTTAATTCAAATTTGTGAAGAAGCTCCTGGAATTTTTTCTTGAGAATGCCAAAAACATTCTCGACAACCGAGCGGTCCCTCTTGTGTTTTTTGTTGTAAAACAACTTGAGAATTGTGTGTCGGCTACCTTCTTTGTACAAGGTCATGATCTAGTTGATTAGTGGATACCTTTTGTCTCCCAGTAAATACAGTGGAGTTCCATCTCCACATCCCATACTTGGATCAAACAATGCATGGTATTGTGTTTGTCAACACAAACCGAACCTTCTTAAAACTCGTGAATCATTCACACTCCTTGGCAAATCAATGCAAGTGTCTATGAATCTTTTGTTGAAATCCACCACAACTTGGGCCACCATGGAATGACCCCCAAACTTATGATAGTAGTTGTTTTCAGGGTACGGGATAAAAGGTTTAGTATAAATCAACAAATGGGTGCCATTAATAACAATGTGCACATTCAACAAATCGCACAACAATTAAAAATCTTCCATCACTTTTTGCATTTTAAGACCTTCTGGCCAAGAGATTAGCTTCCTAAAAGTAAGATTAAATGCAACAACAAATTCATGGAGGATCAAGGATACAATGTATTTCCCAATCGTGAACAACTTGTTGCATATCAGAAAATTGCACTCGTGAGCAAACTTATAAATAACACATGAAACATGGATCTCAATAGGGATGGATCTACAATATTTTATGTTCTACTTCACAAGAGTCGGTTGTAATTTGTCAATGATTTCAAAGACGATGGATTTCGACATTCTAAAATTTTCCACCCATCGATCATCATATTATTCTGTGAAAGAAAATTTTGAAAACCACATTGTACTTCATGGTTGCACCTGGTACCTTAATTCCTTAGACATATGTGCATAGGTACTTGTTAAATTAATGTAGTAATAGAAAAAATATTTGGCAATTTCCATGGCTATGGATGCATTCATGTTGAATTCATATCTTGGACATGGGAATTGTAAATATGATCCACAAGTTGGAACAACATCATAAACCCCATAATGAACATCATTTTTTCTTGAACTTCATCCATGAACTATAAAAATGAAATGTGAAATAAAGAAATAAGGTTTGAAGAAATTATTTGGATTCCATGTTCCATCCTAGGAAAATAATTTGGAATGTTGATGCAACTCAAAACAGTGTTTTATCAACAATAAGAGCAACAACAACCACTAGTAGAAATCAGCCAAAATGTAACCAGTCAATTTATGACTACATGCGACTTATAGTCGTTTGCGACTAGATTTGAGAATATTTGCAACTACAAGACCAACTTTCAACTATTTTGGTCAT
>Ga0116227_10004545_pt1 | contig 30016 bp, 23 predicted proteins | sample S1TSphgellanicum_FD_89693 | JGI IMG/M metagenome (GOLD analysis project Ga0116227, IMG submission 89693) | Host-associated microbial communities from peat moss isolated from Minnesota, USA - S1T2_Fb - Sphagnum magellanicum MG | ecosystem: Host-associated > Plants > Peat moss > Unclassified... | reverse complement strand
ATGCTTTTTCTTTGTGTAAAAAAATTTTTAACTTTCTTTTTTTTTTTTAGCCCCCCCCCCCCCCTCTTATCTAAATGGTTACATATTGGTTCTTTGTGTTGCAATTAAAAAAAGGCTTAAGGTAGTAGCTACTATAGTGTAATAAAGTTTAAAGGTGAAGCTAGAAAGTGAGCACCTTTTAATTGTACTTATAGCCAATGACTACCATAATACCTGAATTTTTTTAGCATAAATTTTTTTTATTCATTTTTTTAAATTTTTATTTATTACTTGTGCCAAAAAATTTATAAAATTATAAATCTACAAGATTTTGATTGTCAAGTTCAAATCACAAACCTTGAAAATTAAAGAACTCAAAACTAAGATAATCTAGACACACTAGACTGTCCCATAAACTTGAAAGCCTTTGTTTTTTTAATTTTTACAATCATTACTTGCCAAAAAATTCAAAATTAAAAAACCAAGTGTTGAAGTTAAGATTTAAGATTTAATTAATTATTCGACAATTTGTTGCTGAATCTAATGAGGGAATACGGTAGTAGCCACCTTTTTATTAAAAAAATTTCTAGTTTCCCTAGTACTTTTATTTTCAATACGGTAGATATGCATTATGACTTTTCATGACTCATGAAGTTTTGAAATTTGAGGCATGACTACTATTGCTTACACAATTCATGCATCAAATTTTGAGGACCAAGGTCTTGAATCCTAATATTTGGTATGCAAGATTGAGGTGAAAGATTTAATTTTCAACATATTTGTTCATTGGTAGCTCTTCATGATCATTAAACATCAATGTTAGTTGTTAAAACCTAGAATGACATTTTGATATATAGAATGAAGGAATAATATAGGGTTGGGAGTTGTGTACAATGTTATAAATCAAAAGAAAGATTTTGTGTCAAACTCCAACATCAAAACCCAAAAGTTCAAAGGTAAGCTTAAATTTGGAACCTTGCGTAGGTTATATTATCCAAGCATTGTTTTCCATTGTGTTTTGTTTCTAGCTACAACTTACAATACTCACAATCAATTATAAAATTGGTTTTAGATTGTTAAGGTCATGTTTACAATTTTTGTGAATTGTGCTTGCAAGTTTGGTTTAAGGTTATTCTTTTGTGTGCTTATTATATGATTGTAACCTATTGCCTTCATGATCTTGTTTTGCTTAGTTGTTTAAGTTTTTGGGTGTGATGGTTTTGATTTGGATTTTGGGGGAAATATTTCAAATGTGCATTATGAATTTTTGGTTATGCTAAATGTTGGCCTTGAAGGTGGTAATTCATGATGGGGCCATTGAAGTTGTCACCATACTTTTGAACGATTCAAGTTTTATTAATAGTAACATGCTAGCAATGATGTTGGGATTATTGTTGATTCAAGTTTAGCAACATCAAGTAGATGCACACCTCCACATTGATTGCTTGCAACACTTGGGATGTTTGGATCACTAATCATTTTGTCTTAAAAAAAATTGACATCGACAAGTGGTTTCAATTTGAATGAACCTCCATTGAAGAAACCATGACAAAATTATGATGCCACTTGAAAGTGGCAAGACAATTGGGATGCATAGTTTGCTTGGGGAAAGGCTAACATCATTGATCTAGTGTGATGGTTTTTATGAAGTGCACAATTTGTAAGGTTATTAGAGGTTAACTTAAACACATAATGTCGAAAAAAGATAACTTGAAGAAACATATGGACAAGAGGAAGACAAAACATGACATCCCCAACAAAAGGTTGAAGAAAGACAAAATTCATTATGGCAAGAACAATAAGCATGGTTGTAATCTTGCCCTATCCAGTACTTGCAAGTTTTTTTAGTTTTATAATAGTTTAACAATGCCATATTGGTTGGGGAGAGTTGGCATAATTATATTTAATTTGCCTCCATTTTCCATATTTTGCAAAACGGGAGGCCCATGCTTGAATATGAGGCTTTGTAGCCCTTGTTTCACTTCATGGAGATGAATTTTTTCCCTAGAAAACATTGGAATTATGTTTTGTGGTTAGGAGATGGGTGAACACATTCATGTTGAAGTTTTGAAGGCATTGAAAATGATTGTGATGGGAACTTGATATTTATCAATTAGTTGTGATGAAGTGACATCTATCAACAACCAACAATGGTTGTTAGTATATGTATATGTGGTTAACAACCAGGTATATATTCCATTATTGCACTGTCAATGACAAAGATTATAAGTGGGTCCAATGCATTATGAAATCTTTATTGTAGGAAGGAGGTTTGAAAAATGTATTCATATCAAAGTTCACTGTTTCTAGTACAAACATTTTGAATGTTTTCTAGGGCATTGAATCTAGTGTCATAGTGTAGATTCTATAATCATGGGTCCCTTTTATTTTAGGAGCTCATTATGTGTCTCATTGAATGAATTTGGTTATTTAGTTTATGCATCAAGTGGAGGCTTTGCTTTAGTTTTTGTACCAATATTTTTGTAAGAGTCCCAAATGCCATTTGGAATTCACAAAATTAGCTACCATCATGGAAACTAAATGAACATTTAAGGTATTGAAAAATGTGAAAATAAGATGGATTTATATGATGATTTGGATGTGTTGTTGTCCTTGGCTTGTATCCTTCCTATCTTGGAAATAGTCCATAGTTTGATCAAGTTTTTTCAAGGAAATGATAATTTCATTTGTGATTTTGTTAGTGTAGTCAAGATCTATCAACCACAATTATATTCCTTGTTTGTTGATCCTACCACAAAGTTTCAAGTTGAAATGTTTTATGAGGACCTTGCATTACTAGATTGTGTTCATGAAAGCATCACCTTGAATTGGATCCCAATGCCAAAATTTGCACTTGAAAATTTAACTTCAAACACATGAAAAGTAAGAAAAAAATACATAATTTATTTTCAATATTGGCTTTAAGAGGAAGCTAAGGTTTCCTTCCCAAAGCATCTTAGGATTTTAAAGCTATGTTATGTGGGTTTTTGCATGACCTTGGTCCAGGAACCAAGTGGTCAACAAGTCTTGGCTCCCAAAAATCCTTTTTAGTTTAACATTTGACTTATAAGATGGATTTTTCAATATCACAATAAAACCCCAAGCAAAGGTTTCCATACAACTTCCCCTTATATAAACATGCTCATTTAGTTGTGGCATATAATTTCAAACTTTGGAATGTTGTGTCATAATTTGCTCGAGTATCTCAAATTGGTTGAAATTGGTAGTATGTTCATTTTGGGCAATGTGGAGGATGAAAGGTGTTTTTTAAATATGAAGTTTTAAAAATCTAGTATTCAAAATATGCTAGGTCTTCATAGGCCCATGCTTGTCAAAATATTTTGTCAACAATTTTTCACCTTAAATGCATTCAAATATAAGGATGTAATTGGGTGAAAAGAAATGATATGGTGATGTTTAATGTGTTTCTTCAATTTGATTCACATTCAATTTAATGAATCCTTAAGTTTTTAGGATGTTAAACCATTTAAAAAATCATATTGCAAATTTAATTCCAAGTTTTCATGCTTAAGGCAATGTGCTTCGAACATGTGCTTGTTGAACTTGTAGAATACAAATGGGTATAAGATTGAAACTATGTATTTTTTATTACATAGCTATGAAGATTCATGTTTTTGTTTACAAAAATATCTGCTCATCAATCTTTTTTTCATATATAATTATTATGTCACAACAATCCTCTTGAAATGGATTCTACACATTTACAAATTACACCAAAACCTTTGGAGATTAAACTTTCAATTCCTTTCATAAATTCCTTTCATGAAACTTTTCACTTTTACAACAAATTATTCTTATCAAGTGAAGGTGTTTCCAAAGGTTCCAAACATCCATTTATATATCAAACAAAATAAATTAAATAAAAAAGTTATTAAAGTCTTACACATCATGTGCATCATCATATGATTCAACATGCAAATTCATTTGCGACATGATTTTTTTAATGAGTCATCATATTTGAATCATGCATATTAATTTGTGCAAAGGTTTTCCTAATGAGCTATGCACATTAATTTTGTGTAAAGAATTTTTTTGTGAATCACCACATTTGAATCATGCACATTAATTGAAACCATGATTAATTAATGATCATTTATTAAACCATTATTAAATTATAAAAAAATCATCACTTAATAAGTTACCAATGTTCAATTTTAAATAATTACATAAATAACAAGCTATTGACATCAAGTTATATTCCCTCACATGGATGACATCGTGTTCACATTATGGGTTTTAGGGGCCACAATCCATTCCCAGTCTCCATGTGTTCTTTTTTCCATTAATTTTTTGAATGTGTCAATAGAAGTACATAATATTCATTTGTTTTTGTATACCCATAGCCTAGGGTCAATTTCCACATTGACAAAACAAATATTTTTTTTTCAAAAAATAAATTCGTTTATTTTTTTTGAAAAAAAATATATTTCCATCATCTACTATAATATTGTGATGTGAGTAGTGAAATTATTCAAAGTGTAGCCTATGATAATTATTATGATTTTTAACATGTCAACTTCATATTTTCACAATATTTCATTTCAATATTTTGAGGATTATTTAGTGATGAAATTGACCTTAGGGTTAAATAATTTCCAAAGTTATATATACTAAACTTTTTGTATCAACTTTGCATGCCACTTATGCTGCAATGGGCAGGTTTCAAAATTCAATTCCTCCATAAATGACAATAACTTAACCATTCAACATGATTGCAACTTTGCAAGTTCAAATTATTTAATTTGTATGTTCTGATCAATAAGTCTTACATCAAGCACACATCTTGGTCTTGATCCTTTGCTCATAAATCCTTTTGGTAAGCATGTTGGTATTGGTTCAATGTTTGTTAAAAAGTTAAAATACCAAATTTTGCTTTGTGCAATTTATATCATCAATTTGGCATGGAGCCAAAAACACCATCAAGTGCTAATAATGTTGATGAGAGGTAAACCACTCAAAAAAAATCTTGGTTTGTTGCATTTTTTCTACACAAAAAAATTGTAAAAAATAAATAAATAAATAAAAATTTGGAGAAGAAAGATTTTAGGTTGTAATCCAAAAAATATCCAGTAACCTTATATATATATAATGCCCATATCCAAAGGAAAAAAAAACTCCAAAAATTTGATCACAATACAAAATAAGGGGTGTGTCACACTATGGCCTTGCCATTTATATTAAAAAGTATCTTAAGGCAAAAGAAGAATTATGGAAACTCAAATATTTCACCATGCAAAAATATATTTAATCTTCAAAAAATCTTTTAAAAGAAACCAAAATCCTTCAAGATAGTTTAACTTTATAATTAATCTCAAGTTTCAACACAAGCAAAAAATATCATCTTTCAAAAATCCTCATATAAAAATAGACCTATTATTTACCTAGTAGGGGCCAAAATCCCTTAAGCTACTAAATATACTCTATAATGAATCTTAACCCAATATCTTTGCCTTGGTAGGCAAGGCCAACAACAAACACCTATTACATATAGTAAAGGATGTTGTGACATGAAGCATCATTTCATCCATTTGTCCCGTCATCCATCCGTCCATCCATCCCATCATGGTCTGTTTATTCGGACATGGCGGAGAAAGAGTAGAATAAGATTTCAAGGACTAGCCCTTTTCAAAACATTATTGCGGCCGCAAGCATCATGTGATGACTCCTATAAATAATATGTTAATTTGTATAGGCTTGAGGCTTGAGCCCTAGGGTGGGGGCAATTTCAAAATAAGCTACAGCCCTACCCAGTTCAGCACATCTTGGGATATCCCCCACGTGTTAGCAACCTCACTCAACTTGAAGCAAGGTTTCTTTGAGGATTTTGGCATGTAGTCAAAGTGGCGATCATCTAGAAAATAATTTAGCCAAATTCGATTACATATTAGATATGAAAGTAGGAAAAAAAAAAAAAAAAACCGTTTCTATGGTGTCTTATGGCTACCTACTAGAAGTTATCATAAAATTATGATGATTTGAATTTTTTAGCTTCTTCAAAATCTGGTGAATTCAAGGCTTTTTTTTTTGTGAAAATTCCTTTGCATAGGTCGAAATTTGGCGAAAACTTGGCAATAAAAGAAATGCTGACTCAAAACATGAGGCAAAACCTTACAATAAGCCAAAACAAGAGGCACCAGTTTACGCCTACCTTAACCCTCCTTTTTTCTAGGAGGTGCATTTCAGGGGGGTATACTTGGGGCTAGTGTGTTTTCATCCATTTGTCCCATCATCCATCCATGGCATGGAGGAGACAATCATGTGGCAATTGATTTCATAGTGCAACACATCAGCACAAAATTTGGCCAGCATGATTTCCACAAAATTTATCCAAATGTTTATGAGATCCAATCCACAAGAGGACCATGTGTACAGGCATCGCGACCACTATGCCACCTGTGCAGGCCTAGCAATGATTTCTTTGCATAATGCACAAAAGATCCAACAATGCTCTTAGGTCTAGTTCTTCTAGCTTCTAGACCAACAACCACTCTTTCAAGAAGTGGCAAGCTTAGAATGGAAAGATCATCCTACCACCAATCTATTTGAATTGCACGAACACGAGCACGAATGTTGATTCCAGTCCATAGCACACTCCCATTAGGGCTTTGTAGCAAGCTCTGATGTTCAGGAATGGGCTAACCGACCAAGGAAGGATTAATACATGCTTTAACACAAATAGAATGGATGAGTTTCTCTACTATTCCCAGCTCCTCCACCTGTGGCATTGATGAGGAATAGCTCTCAAAGGTTAGCACAGAGTCTGGCCAACTTCGAAGGACCACTTGCTGGAGAAAAGCTTATGTTTTCGCAATTAGGTTTCCATCTCCAAACTCATTGGTCATCTCCAAATACTCAGCCACACATTGTAGAGCCACAACATTTGTTGCAGTCAATTCCACCTTCACTTGGTAACTGAACTTGGCTACAAGCTCAAAAGCTTCGGCACCTCCAAGGATGTCAACAAGCTAAATCTGACATCTAAATGACTCTTCATTGTCATCCTCCTCTGACATCTCCTCCACCAACTTTGCCACTTTGCCACTCCTTGACACCAAGGGAAACTTGTGGAGATGAAATGTCATATGTTCTACTTCGATCTTGGTGTCACTCGCAAGCCCTGATGTGCAAAACCAAACTTGCTCTCTTATTTGAAAAGCTTCAACTTTTGATCCTAGTTTCATGGACTCCATCATCAAAGGCAGGCAAGCAAGCGCCCTCCCAGTTCTCCCACTTTTGTTGCTTCCTTAACTTCACCCAATTCTCCAAGGACTCAACTTTGGCCAAATTCTTGCAGCACCCATTTCTTCTTCCCCCCCCTGCTGCTCTCTTTCTTTCTGTGTTTCCAGATTACCTACTTCGTGCAAATGCTTCTTGAAGTCTTATTATGAATTTATGAATTTTCATTTTATGAACTCTTAGTTTGAGGACTTTTGGGAAACTGAAAATTATATGGATAATTGCAGGATTTGCATTTTGAATTTATGGGTTAATCCAATTCCTTTGGATTTGTGGGATTCTTATTGATTAGGAGATAACCATCCACGGGTGGGCATCATTCTTGCTTGCATGGCTGGTGTTTATGCATGTAGAGGAAGTAAAGACACTAGTGATATCATCATTATAGAGGTTAGTTGTGTAGTGCCAAGTTCCAACATGACCTGTCCATCCATCCATCCATGGCACGGAGGAGACAATCATGTGGCAATTGATCTCATAATGCAGCACATCCGCACAAAGCTTGGCCAACATGATCTCCGCAAAATCTATCCAAATGTTTATGTGATCCAATCCACCTTCCAGGTTTGTTCATACTTTGTTTACACTAAGTGCAGCAACAATGTGCAAAGACAAACAAATGTGAACCCAAACTACAAACTAACAAAGTTTTTTTGGGTAGCCTTTGTGGAAAAATGGCCACTGCAAGCTAGATACTCTATTGTTTCATATGCACTACAATGACAAATTGCAAAGTGCTAGCTCAGCTATTATGATTGGGAAGTCCTTCCGAGCCTGTCTTTGAATGCATTTGCTGATCCAAGGAATGCATACTCTCATTCAAGATAAGGAAACTACAACACATGATTTTGTATTCTACTCCGACCGTCTCATACATTTGGTATGTAATTCACATTAATTTTCATGCTATGTTTAGATGCATCTTATGTTGGCATTGCTTCATGTGTGTTATCATGGTTTAGGGTTTAGGGTTTAATGATAATTTTTTCTGACCTACTAAGGATTGGCAATGTTGATGGATTAGCTTGAATCCACTAAAAGTTGAAAAAGTTCTAATGATGATATTGCAATGATATTTACTTGTAGGTGGTGGAACATGGCCTTGGTCATTTGCCCTTCACTGAAAAGCAAGTCATTACACCCACAAGTACAGTCTTTATTGTTGGGATAGTTGTGATGATGGTAATGGTAAAGAAATTCCTCCATCTCTCTATGATTTTTTTTGGGTTTAGGGTTTATGGGTGAGTACCTTCATAGATACAATCTACAAGCTTTGAAGATTACCTAACTCCTCTACTTTGATTATGGATCCAAGCTCTATTTATGTTGGGGTGGATTTTTACAAGTAGCTTTGTGGTGTCTCCATCATACGGAGGTAAGAAACATAGATGCTTTGAGTTAGACATGATAGAAAAAATAGAGCTAGGTCCCCTACCAACTGCAGATGGACTACATCTATGGTTAGTGTCCAATTTAAGCTACATGGTGGTGCTGGAATGTGGAAAGGTAGTATTGGGATGATAGAACATGATCATTTGTTCTGTGTTGCCTAAGTGGTGTGGGTGTGCTGAAATCTCTTACCCTTTAGGAAATCATGTTCCACATATTAATGCTCCAGCATAATTCAATCAAGACACATCAGAATCTGCACATGAACATCGTAATCGCTTGCAGAAAGAATGACGTGCCAGGCAACGTATAAAGTCAGCTGAGCCATCTAAAACGCCACAAGAGCGAAATATTTGTTAGCATCAAGAACAATAAACCGTTCAACAAGCAACAACACGTGCACAAGCTTTTCTTAGCAATGACGCATTATAATTGCTTGGAGATGAAAACGCGTTAACCTCAACATGATAGGATTGTGGAGAAATGGACACAATCTATGGATTCTGCAATGCAAAAATGTGGATTAAAAAACGATTGGCAAAATCAAACAACAGTAACCCACAGTTTTATTTGTGTTGCAAAAATGGCAAAGTTTTATTGCAGAGTCTTTTTACAACATCGCAAGAGTTGGAAGTTCTTTTAACCATCAAAGAGAAAAGTGCCATCAAATTTTGAAATCAAATTCACATGTATAATTTGATGTTGGCATTCACTTCGCTCGGTGCCAAAGTTGATGAGTTAGTAACAAGAGGCATTGGACTGTACTCCTTTCGCATTTAGGGTGAGCTTTATCACAAGATTGGATCCCTATGTCTTGCCAAAGGAAACATCCATAGTTTGCATAGCTGTACATTCATGATACGGAGAGCGAACGTCAAAATTGCCATGCCATTATGCCATCGCTTGATCCAACAACCTTGGATCGGTTGTTGACCATGATGTACAATATTAATCCTTATGTCGAAGTGTTCAAAATGGCAAGGGATATGATGGCAACAAAAGGTGCTCCCATGGATCTAAAATTACGTTTCATTGCCTTTCGAACAAAAGATGCCCGCTGATACAATGTGCTGATGACCGATGCAGTTGCTATATTAATGGTAGGAGATGGTTTTGAGGCTGTAAACAGGCGTGACGTTGTTGTTGTTCAGCAAGCTGCCCTGTTTTAGCGCATTTCCGAGCTACATGTGGGATACATGGTTCTACATTATCTGTTGTTATTTCTTTACGGTGAGGATGGATGGCATCCGAATATTTCGCTCAATGGTGTTGTTGTGCAGGATGCTGATGTGGATTTGAATGAAGACCATGCGAAAGAATTTGAGCATCAAAGAAAACATCGCAACGTGATAATGGCTGAATTTTACGGTTATTGACTTCAACATTAAGACACTAATGGCATTGCGTTGCTTTGGGGTGGCCGATTGAGGCAACAATACATTGTGGATGCTTACGTGGTTATCGAACAAAACTGCTTGAAGTATTTATGCCTAAATCAGAAAAAAAATTTCGTGCAGATTTCTATCAAAGCCTCCAGGATGCCATCATTGCAAGTGACAATGATGTTGTTGCCATTGGACAGAGGATCATTATGCCATCTTCTTTCACAGGAGGTCCATGTCACATGGTTTAAAATTATCAAGATGCCATGGCAATTTGTAGATGGGCCCGTTGCCTGGATGCGTTTGTTACATTCACTTGCAATCCCCAATGGCTTGAAATCAAGAGAGCATTGTTGTTCGGACAACAACCTTAGGATCGATTAGATTTGGTAACCCAAATGTTTAAAATCAAGCTGAAGGAATTGATCAATGACATTCACAAAAAACATATTCTGGGATGCACAATTGCGGGAATCTATATCATTGAATGTCAAAAGCATGGGCTGCCGCATGCACACATTTTCATCTTCTCTGTCGAAGATTATAAGCCACACATGGTCGAAGATGTAGACCGCATGATTAATGCTGAACTTCCGAATCTAGAAACAAACAAGTTGGCCCACGAGACAGTTGCTAGATGCATGATGCATGGTCCATGTGGAGTTGTGTTTCCAAATGCCCCATGCATGGAAGATTGCAAATGCAAAAAGTAATATCCATGCAAGCTCCAATCCGAAACGGTGACGGATGTAAACGGATATCCTATTTATCGACATAGAAATATGGGGTGCACAATTTTGGTTCATGGCGTTGAATTGGACAATTGTTGGGTGGTACCGCACAATGTCTATTTGTCGACCAAATACGATGCGCATATCAACGTCGAGGTCTGCAACAACATTCATGTAGTCAATTTTTTGTTCAAGTACGTTTACAAAGGACATGATCGTGCAACTGTTAAGATTTCACGCCAGAATGATAATGCCATTGAAGGGAATGTGGTCGAAGCCAATGAGATTAAAAAATATCTTGACTGTTGTTATGTATCTACATCGGAAGCAGTGTGGCGCATCTTCAAGTTTGATATGCATGAGCGGTTTCCTGCCATTGAGCGTTTGCAATACCATTTGCCCAATCAACAAATGGTGTTGTTCGATGATGACGATGATGTGCAGGAGGTGGCAACACAGTTAGCCATTTCCAAAACGATGTTGACGGAATGGTTCAAAACAAACCAAGAATTGGAAGTTGCACAAAGCTTTACATTCGATCATTTCCTTCAACAATGGGTGTGGAATCGGAAGTTGAAGCGATGGACAATGCGCAAGAGAGGCTTTGCCATTGGTCACATGCATTATGCACACCCGACATCGGGTGAACGTCATTATTTGCGGATGCTGCTGAACTGCGTCAAAGGTGCCACATCTTACGAGCATTTGCGGATAATGGATGGCACATAGCACGACACATTCAAAGATGCATGCATTACAATGGGTTTGTTTGTAGACAATAATGAATGGCATCAAGCCTTGGAAGAAGCGGGTCTTTGGGCCTTAGGACGACAACTACGTGACATGTTTGCCTCCCTACTGATGTTTTGTGAGGTGACAAATCCCACACAACTATGGGATGCACATTGGGAGTCTTTGAGCAATGACATTGAAGCAATGGCATGCTGCGAGCATGATGATCTAGTTGTTACCCTTTCTGAGGATGCGTTGAAGGATTGTGCATTATGTGAGATCGATTAGGTTTTCATCCGCAACGAACACTGCCTGGGATTTTCCAACATTTCCCAAGATTAATAACGTCCCTCCTGTTCATGGAGGAAACCGATTGGTCCAAGAAGAGCTAGCTTATGATTAGCATTCATTGACCACAAATGTAGACAATATAAAAAATAGGCTCAATGATGATCAGCACAACGCATACGAAACTATTTTGAATGTTGTGACAAACAAAGAGGGCAAATTATTCTTTATGTATGGCAATGGTGGAACTGGCAAAACATTTGTTTGGACAAAGCTTATGTCCTGTATACGAAGGCAAGGCAAAATCATGCTTGCAGTTGCCTCATCAGGAATTGTATCTTAGTTGTTTCTAAGCGGCAAAACTGCCCATTCAAGATTCAAGATTCCAATTGATTTGCACAATGAGTTGACTTGCAACATCACACAACAGATGAAAGTGGCCGAGTTGGTGCGTAAAGCTAATATGATCATTTGGGATGAAACATCGATGATGCATCACCAAACTTTCGAAGTTGTTGATCGAACCCTGCGTGATTTGATGCAATTAAATGATGCATAGGCAACCAAAAAGATCTTTGGTGGGAAAACCATGGTCCTTGGTGGGGATTTTCAATAGATATTGCTTATTGTTCCCAAGGGAGGACGAAAAAACGTTGTCAGTGCTTTGTTGCCTCATCTTTGGTAGCATGTTACGATTCTTTGTCTTCATATCAACATGCGAGTCATGGCAGCCAATTCTGAAGAGCAGCGAGAGTTTGCCAAATTGGTGTTGAATGTTGGAGATGACAATCTTCCTACCATTGTAGAAGAAGAAGGTGTTGATCTAGATTGGATCAAGATTTCGTTCCATGTGAGGCTATTAGCAAAAGATTACAACTTAAGAGGATTAATCCAAACCATTTATTTGGATCACCAAACTCCACTCTGGAGATGCCATGTATTTTATACAACGCAACATTCTGGCCCCTAAAAATACTGATGTTGATGAAGTCAACAATGCAATTTTTGAATCACTATATGAAAAATTGCACATGTACCTAAGTGCAGATTCTTTAGCTCCAACAAAAGAAGGTGCAAGTGCTGTTATAAGAGTTTCAATGGATTCATTGTATCCGATGGAATTTCCGAACACTTTGTAATTCAGCGGTATTGCAAATCATAAGCTGGAATTCAAAGTGGGCGTGCCAATCCTTTTGTTGCGCAATCTCAATCAATCTATAGGATTGTGCAATGGTATGAGGTTGATTGTCAAAAGATTGGGTTAGTGTGTCATTGAAGTGAAGATCATCATAGGGAACAATGTCGACAAACATGTGTTTATACCTCGCATCATCATGTCCCCCTCCAAGATTGATTGGCCATTTGTTTTGTGTCGTTGTCAATTTCCTATTCGAGTGGCATTTGCGATGACAATCAACAAGAGTCAAGGTCAGACACTGAACAACGTTGGGGTATATTTGCCGTCTCCGATCTATTCCCATGGTCAATTGTATGTTGTTATTTCACAAGTCACAAGCAATGCAAACATCAAGATTTTCGGCAACCAAGGTCCCAATGGATATATGCGGAATGTCGTATATAAAGAGGTTTTGGAAATGTAGTTTGTCATTGTAATTTTGTAATATGTACCGTCAAATACACACACACCTGTGCATTAAGCACGGGGTTCAAACTAGTCTTAATATATAGGGTGCCTTATGGAACAACTTGGGAACAAGTGAGGCGACGTGGCCTCATCACAGGGCAGTAATTTTTTGGACGAGGTCCTGTAGTAAACGGGACCTGTAACGGGACCTCGAAACCCTAAACCCTTAAAAATAACCTAAACTTCGACTCTCTCAAAGGCGTTTGCTCTTTCTCTCTTCTCTCTCGCGCAGCGGCTGCAGCAGCTCCTTCGTTGTCGACCGGCGCTCTCGAGCTTTGCGTCCATCACGTCGCTGCTGTGTTCTCGGGAGTGCGCATTGCAAACGTTGCACGTCTTTAGCAGCCATGGTGGCCGTGAAGAAGACCAAGAAGACGCAGGAGAGTATCAATAACCGGCTGGCGTTGGTGATGAAGTCCGGCAAGTACACGCTGGGCTACGGTACCACGCTCAAGTCGTTGCGCGGCGGCAAGGGCAAGCTCATCATCATTGCTAACAACTGCCCACCGCTTCGTAAGTCAGAGATCGAGTACTACGCCATGCTTTCCAAGACCGGGGTGCACCATTATAGCGGTAACAACGTCGACTTGGGCACCGCGTGTGGCAAGTACTTCCGAGTTTGTTGCCTCAGCATTACTGACCCCGGAGATTCCGATATCATCCGCTCCATGCCCTCTGAATAGGTTTGGTTTTTCCCTAGGCTGGAAAACTGGAGTCGAGATGTTTGTTTCTTTGTTTTAGAGTATGGGTTGGTGTGGGGGCGGAGGCGGCGGCGGCGGCGACTCGGGGCAAAGGCGATAACCCCTTCCTTAGTTAGAGAAGTGGTAGTGCGATTTTGCAGAGTTATCGCAGTGATTGTGAGACATTTTGACCTTACACAAAACCATTTCGCATCGCCAAATTCTATCAGCATCTTTCCAAGTCTAAGATTCTATCTCTGCAGATTCTCTTGTTCTCGTGCGGTTTGTGAACTTGTGCTGTCATGCAGAGTTTTTTAAGGTTGGGGAGCTTTTTGGATGTAAATTTTAAAGTAGGCATTGGATTTGATTGAGGACAAAGCTTGCAGTTCAGCATGCAACTTACCAAACCCAAGAGCTTCTCTTGCATTTGCACAGAATTGTCTTACCCGCAAGTGTTATACTATAAACATCTCAAACCTTGGGAGCTGTCTCACATCGGTTCTCATTTTATGGATTGACATAAGCGGGACAAAAAGGTTGGTGTCTCAGCATTTGTTGTTGCAGAAAGGTGCCCTGGAGTCTGGTTAGAGTTACAGTTTCTCATTGATCTGCCAGCAGAATTTGGGTCCACAGTCAGCAATCAACAAAGTTGCTTGGCTGTTTTGATACATTCTTTTTTTGGTAAAACCTTGGAACCTTGTTGTTGTGGCTTGTTTATTTGTGAGTATGGAAATTTTGTAAATTGTCATTAGAGTTCTATTATGTTTTGACACATTCTGTGTGGGGAGATGTGGTTCTATGTTTTTATTGCAAACTACTTAGTTTCTTTATTGCTGCAGTTCTCTTTTTTCTTCTTCCCGCATTTCTCCTCTTATGGTGTTTCTCCTTCCACATGTTTAGTCATGCATGAATCAAACATGTGGAAATTTGGAAATGCAAGTAGCTCAGGGTTTGCATGAAGAAGTGGAAGGCACTTATTGAATCTTGCTGCAAGCTGCTAAATCACAAAGAGCAGGTCTCAGTCTTTCAGTACAAAGAGGCAAGTGCTAACAACCCTCAAGAGGATGGTTACCTCTCTGACCTACTTCCTTCCCTCTCCCCCACTCCACATCTAGGAGTCACCCATAAAAAACCTAGGGCACATGGACACCACCCCATCCCATCATTGGCATGCTTTCTGAAGAAAGCTTACATCCTGGTTTGTCAATTCCTTATAGCACCAACCTCCCCATCCCCCCCAAGAAAAACTCATCCGGGTGTGCATCAATTAGCTTTTAGCTAACCCCTGCTGGGTTTATGATGTCTTTCTTTCTGGGCCATTTTCTCTCCTTACTCCTGGGTCATACATCGGCTTTGTAATCACTTCATTTAACCCTGGTGGGGTTTACAGCTCAAGGCTGATATGCTACATTAAAACTTATTCTTAAGCCAAGTCATTTCATTCCCAGTTTGAGCCCTGCATTCCCCACTTGCAACTAGGGCACATCCCTAGAGTTCAGACTTCATCCTGAAGCCAAGTTCAATTCTGCGTTTGGCTGCCCAAAACCCGTAACTAGGTTAAGACCTAGAGTTTAGACTATAGCTGCTTCATGCAAAGTACTAAACATGATGTGCAATCATAAATGATTGATAGCTGTCAGTCTAGGGATGCCTGAAAGATCTCAAAGCAACTTCAGCTGTAGGATCAAAGCACCCATGGAATGGGAAACAATGCTTCTGCATGTGCAATTGTGACAAAATTGGGATACTCAATAGATACCTGCTCCACAGTCCAAGAAGTGTCCAATCAAGTAGAATCAGAAGATGTGAAACTGATCCAAATTCAGATAAATTGCTCACGTTGAAAGCTATGACCTCTTTGATTGCTATTGCGCTGATAATTTTACAAGTTCGTAGGTAAGAGATTCAGGTAACTGCATCAGTAGCTTTTCCTGCAGACAAACCAAAAGCTGCCAAACAGCTCAAACATCCATGACCAATGGAATCTGCCAGCATGCGCTTATGAAGGCAAAATCAGCTTCTACATCAGTCCACACCTTGATATTGTGAAAATTTGGGATACAACAGCTGTTTCTAAACCATATACAGATCTACTAATCAAGACACACTCCAGCCTCAGTATAAAATTACATCCCACCTTTACTAAACAACCTCAGTTGGCGATCAATCATCATACCCAATACTTAAAATAAAACCCCATAGATAAGTACACTGCAGCAGTTTATTAAGCACAAGTGAAAGCCTTTGTCCCCCTGTCTTCCTGCATATGACACTTTCCAACTAATTTTACCTCTCAGCTCAGCATCTCATATGCACAAAAACTGAGTCTACTAACTCTCTGCTTCATTGGCCAGCAAGCCTTTTCAAGCGTTGAAAGGCCTGTTGCTTGATCCATGCCCGGTCAAACGGTGCATAAGCACTGATAGCAGGGTCAAATCTGCACAAGAACAGAACAGACAATCAGCTCTGATGTTCACTTCACACAACTGGTGATACTGAACCACAACACTAAGAAGCTACACTTCTGAAGATGCCAAACTAAGCATTTTGATTTTGCTTGCCTTTTTAAGAACAGCTGGAATGTTAGAAGGCCAGCACATCCCTGCTCTCCAGGTCCAGAGGATATTCAATGAGTAAAATTGTCATATAACAATTATATACTAGTCTAAAATTATGAGACAATTAGCAAGAAACCAATGCAAAAATCCTTGACAAAATCCAAGTTGTTTTACACCTTGATGAACCTACTCATGTCTGAGAGTAAACCCTGTTGGAGAAAAGGAGAATTACTTACACAAGAGCACTCATGTCAGTGAGAGCTTCAATATATCTGTACAGATCAGCTATGTCATATGTGATGTTGCGAAGATTGGGGTTTGAGTCTTTCAGCCTCTTCTCAAAAAGTCCGCAGATGCCTGCATAACAAACCGATTCTCAATTTAGAAACTCATACATGTAATAACAAAATTGTACTGTGGACATCACACAACTATCACTGAAACCTTAAGAGATCCACACTTTTATGATTGTTGCCAGATGAGCAAAACAACAGAAACTGCATTGTATTCCTTGTGTGTCATGCAACTTGGTTGTCCACACTTGTCTTGATCAGACATAAGCTCAATTCACAAACATGTCCTTTGCAATCAGGTACTATGATGGACAACAAAAGCATCTCCCCAATTTATCATGGATATGCTGATCTTTCCAAAAGTCTCTGTGAGAAATTAAGACTTTTATACACCCCCAAAACAAAGTGTGAATTTGGTATAGAAATCACAGCAACTGCCAATTATCTGGAAGGAGCCAGCTAATCAAGTATAAAGAAACACACCATCCATGGCAGATGCAATGGAATCATAATCCATGAAAGTACGTGTAGCTCTATTTCCTGGCTGCATTAAAATGATTGTGTGTCGGTTGTGTGCCTGCCACATACACACATGTCACATTCTTCAGCACATTTTTCTTTCATAATAAGTATCTTCATCTAACTTTTGAGTATTTACATTATTGAAATTCTCTCTCTACCTATTACAGAATCAGAATCACAGCATATGAATGGGTGTGTAAAAGAAAGAAAGCATATGACATATTTTTCAAATTTGGATTCCTCAAACTTCTGCCCATGCATGAGCTGCACATTCCTTTAACACACCACCCAAATGAAGAGACAGGCACAAAACATAATTAAGCATACCACAGTCTCATCTCACTAACCCTGCAATTAGAATTGAGTGTGCAACAGCAGCTTAGACAAATGTAGGGTTAGAATCAGCAATGAGATAAATGTCAAGATCTCTGCTCCATGTCAGTACAGGAGCAAACCCTCCTCCAAGCAATAAGCACACTTAGGGTTTGAACACTTAGGGTTTGACTACCAACACACACACACACACACACACACACACTGAAAAGAGAAACAAAATCGAAGCTCTTCAATCAGGTGGCAAAGAAACGGCAGCACACATATCTATCTATCTATCTATCTCAGCAATCAAAAGCATCCTTGTAGTAAGTTTCTGAGTCCTTCCATGTCCAGAAAGCAAGTTGTTGGGATCCCAACAACAAAAACCTAAAAGAAGTCATCGCCACCACCACCACCACCACCACTTAACATCTATGCGTCTCACCATCCAGGACAAACAAAAGAAATGGGTGTAGAGAAACGTTCCAATGCGTACCATGATGACGAGCTTTGCTGCGCCTCCAGCTGCTCTTGCTCGCTCTCCTCTGTCTTCCTCGCAAGGCTTCAGAGCGAAACAACTGTGGAGCCGATTGCGCAGCAACAGCAAATCGAAAAGAGATTGTCGCCACTGCGCTCATCACCGAACGACCTATTGGTGCATGCAGAAATGAGCACAACAAGGGCTTATGAGCGCGCGCAGTTCATTCGACCACAGGCTGTGTTTGTCGGTTCATGGCGAAAGCAACAGCCTATTACCGTCGTCGCCGTTTTATTTTGGTCCCGAAATTTCGCCATTTTTCGAACAATATAAATATAAATAAATAAATAAAATGCCCCCAGCAACATCTAGATTAAAACAAAGGCCGAGCATTCGCCATATTTCGGCGAAAATAAAATGGTCATATTTTTACCATTGGCTTCCAGCATGTGCTGTCGTTGTACCTGGGTCCGTCATTTCGACACTAATTATATTATATTCAGAAATGTGTATATATATATATATATATATACACATAAATAAATAAATAAATAAATAATATATATATATACGATTTTATTAAGCTGATATTTTTCAATTAAAAAAATCCAAAGTTATATATAACTATTGGGTATTTGATTTTTAAAATTACAATGATGGTTATCAAATGTGATACCCAATGGAGGGTCATAGGATTGAGCCATTCATCCCTATGGATGGAGACCAAGTTTGAAAAAACCCAAAGACCCTAAAATTTCATCCTAAAGAGAAAACCCTAAGAAAAGAAAAAAGAAAAAGAAAAGGAGGAGATACTAAATTTAGTTGTGAAGTATTCCAAATTAGTGATGGAATTGCTTGTTAGAAATCCAAAACATGTCCAAAATGGTTATTATGTGAGCATAATTAAATTTTTTTTAATTAATTTACATTGGGTGTCATAAATTAAGATTTAAATTAATTTTTCACATCTTTATAAGTATTAAGAGGAGTTACATATTTTCACAAATATTTTTAAAAAAGAGTTGATAAAACTATTTCACAAAGTGTTAAAAAAAAAAGAAAAAAAAAAAAGGTTTGGTCTTTGGATGTGGTTCCTTGAGATAATAAGAGTACCCAATCAACACAATTACATTAAATACGAATCTCAAAATTCAGCAATCTCATGATGAATTTTGCTATCATTTTTCAAGAATCCTCATACAAAAATAGATCTGTTACTTAGGGGGCCAAAACCCCTTTAAGCTTCTATACTCTATAATGAATCTAACACTAACAATATCCTTGCGCTTGTAGGCAAGGCCGACAACAAACAACAAGAAGGTGACAAAATGAAAAAGGTACCCAAAAGAAAGTTAGACCAAGTACAATTGTCTGCAGCCTCTTGCACAAGAACAAGGGGAGTTGTAGTTCAGTAATCCATAGCTGTATGAATCTCAGAAAAAATGACAACAGAGCAAAAAGAAAGAAAAAACAAAGAGCAAGTTGAGACTGAACACATTCCATCAAACATAAATGATTTCCGTTACCATCCTGCTCATGTCGTAAGCAGAAACTTGAAGCTTAGAAGATACGCCTGCGAATAGCATCATCAGGGCTGCAAGGTAAAGCTCAAGCCAACGAAACCCAACAAAAACAGAAACTTGAAGCTTGCAAGATATGCCTGCGAATAGCATCATCAGGGCTGCAAGGCAAAGCTCAAGCCAAAGAAACCTAACAAAAACAGAAACTTGAAGCTTACAAGATACGCCTGCGAATAGCATCATAGGCTGCAAGGCAAAGCTCAAGCCAAAGAAACCCAACAAAAACAGAAACTTGAAGCTTAGAAGATACGCCTGCGAATAGCATCATCAGGGCTGCAAGGCAAAGCTCAAGCCAAAGATACCAACAAAAACCGAAACTTTGAAGCTTACAAGATACGTCTGTGAATAGCATCATCAGGGCTGCAAGGCAAAGCTCAAGCCAAAGAAACCCAACAAAATCGAGTCAACGATAGAAAAACTTGGCCATGAGATTTCAAATCTATCAATCCTTACCAATTGAGTCCCAACCACATCCAGAAACCATCATTGAAAATGGTCATCAGTGTGGAGGGAGGACTTTGAAAAAAAAAAAAAACAGGACGCATGAAAAGGATGTAAAAGTGAAGTGGCATGCTCACCGTTCAACATGATGAAATGGCAATCTGCATTTTCATGCATTATACCTGCACAACTGCACTGGTTAGCCATCTCTACATTGCAGCCAACATGGGGGAATGATAATTCCAACATTCAATCCCAGTGTAATGTGTAGCTGAAAATGAGATCATCTGTTTTCAATAGCTCAAAGGGGCACACCATTACCTGCAAAATGGATTCTGGCAATGCGCCTGACAGTATTCTGTTACTCTTTTTCTTCCTACTAATGGTGGCTTTTTTGCATCCTATAAAAGGGCTCCTGCAAATATTTCCAGAAAGCTGGTTGCAAACAACCAGCACAGTAAAAATGTTTTGATACTGGAATATATCAGAAACCAGACTAAGAATCTAACTTGAGATGGTCATGTTGCAGGTGTCCCCATGGTGACAAATAAAGCTTCAAAACTGGTAGAGATCAAACTATCATTCTGCAGAGTGTTCCATCATTACACTAGAAAAAGCCTGGTGTAACTCTCAATCTACAATCGCTCTGAGGAAACAGTCTTACAAAAGAGACTCCTTGTGTAGATGACAGAAAGCTGCCCTTTTTTGATCTTTTAACCCTGCCCTCTAGAAGGGGGGGGGCTTGAGCTCTTCTCCTACTTGGGCCCGGATTGTAAACCCTCCCATCTGAAAGTAGGGCCATTTTTAAGTTTTATAGCTGCTCTGAACAGCAAGCACACACACACACATAGTGTAGCTAAGGATACCACAGATAGCAAGAATGGTTTATACATATGGCCCTTTATCGTGCCTACATTCCGAGGCAATCTTCTGCAGGCTTGGCTTTTGCAAGCAGTGGTAGCAGGCCTGCTCAACTCAGCTATTTCCCCTGAAGATGCACTCTTCACCCATGTTGGTAGTTCCAAATTGAGTATATCTTCTGCCCTTAACTTGGATTCCCTATTTTTTTGTGTCCATTCCCACGGCAGGTCTGGTGGGATGTTGATCGAGACAGTTCGCACATCCTCTAGGTGAGCAAGCTTCATTCTCACCACTTGGATTGACTTCAGGTTCCCCCGTGCAAGTGCAGACTTGAAGGGAGTCTCACCAGCATCATCCTGCTTGTTGAACCAGGCATGCAAGCCAGACTGCCACACAATAATAGGTTCTAATTAGCAAATTTGAGCCAGTCAGGTTCTCTCAACTATCACATGAAATACCAAAAAAAGAGAGCAAATATGTGTACGATACTATGCACCAAACAAAAAGGGTTTTAAGGAATGACGGAACCAGCAGTACAAGGACCCCATAATCTACAAGACTCACCTGACAAGGGTCACTGGTAAGAGCATCAACAACTTCTTCGCTGTCTTGCATGTTTGCAGCAATGTGCAAGGGGGTGAGTCCTGCAGGTCCATTCACATCCGGCCGGAATATACTGGCCCAATGTGACTTAAATTGCAGCTTTCTCTGGAATAAGCTGAATTCTGATTCATTTGCATGGGCAAGAGATGAAGGCACATATCCTAGCAATAGCTCCACCATGGGTCGGCACTTTCTTTGCACTGCCCGATGTAATAAGCTTACTTCCTCATGAAGAACATCGGAAATCTTCATGAATGCTGCCTCCAAATTGTTGACTTCAAATAAAATGTCCAGCAGCTTTTGGACCACAGCACACCAATTTCTTTCCACAGAGAAAACCAGAAGCAGCCTCAACCTTCTGGAAGAGATCTGGAAGGAAAGAATCCAACACATGTTTGGTCACTATCTGTGAAAAAATGGGGAAATGAGGGGACTAGTAGGATAGACACATATCCAAACAGAAGGAAACTAAACCAGCTTATGTCTGCTTGAAGAATTCTTCCCATGAAATAATCAAACCATCATGTGTAATTCACAAACTCACTACACTGTTAAAGCTTAGCAGATATCAAATGCCAAAGCATGACAAGACTTGACTGCATACCAGATCAACAACAGGGGGATTCTTGAGATCCTGAAAGCAACTCCTCTGGAAAAACCAGCCAAGCTCATGCAAAAAGCAAGTGACCTCCTCCTCTGCTACCAAACGCATTGTCTCTGTACAGTCCAGGACATCAGAGCTTTGAAACCCTTGTCTTTGTGCTGCTGCACCTGCTAGTGAGGCAGCTACTGCAATCTCATCTTCAAGAGTGCAAATCTCTGCACACACGGGGCCATCAGCAATGATGACTGGCTTCCAATCTCCTCCATAATTTCCACATTCCACCTACAAGCCCATCCAGTTTGAGAGAACATACTTAAGGCATTGATTAAGAACACCTCACACAGCCCTACAACAAAGAAGCTGCACACCAACCTTGCCAGAACAAACCCACCAAAAATTGGGTATTGGAGGACAAACCCAAAACAAAAAAACAAGTCCTCCACAGAAAGGATGGCTACTGGAATGTTACAAGTAAAAAAAACTTCGGACAAACCATTATTACCTCCACAAAACACCGACCCACAACACTTCGAAGATCTGTATTGCAGGTAAACACACTGTCCAGCTGAAACAGAGCTTCCTCCATCCTTATCAAGCTGGTTTCACCACTACCCATAAATGGTTCCTGTGCTTCTTCTTCTTCTTCTTCTCCCTGCTTCCGATCGTGTTTCTCTATCTCACTTGCAGCAAAGTGCTCAACTTCCTCATCATCATCCACTTGCTTGTCTACTCCAACTTCTACATTGGCAGCAGCTGCTGGTTTAATTTTAGTGTCATCATCCAAACTAAGATCTTCAACTGCAGCATCACTCTCAGGCCATCGACTTCCCTCTTGCTCCATGCCAGAAAGTTCTTGCCGTATGAACCTTCCTTGGTATGCACAACATAACCTGAAGCAAGGGTCATCATCACATTATGGAAAAACTGTTGCTGTTGATGCCAAATAGGAGAAGCCACAAAAAAAGAAGGTAAGTTCATCTAAAGTTGAAGTGCAGAAATATTCACACAGAGAGTGTGCTAAAGAGGCGCTGACATAAAAGAAACAGGCTAAAACCTAAAGAACCCAAGAAGAATCTGGCTAAAGATAACAACAAGAACCAGCAGTTATACTGTCCCCAGTAGCAAAACTATTGCATCATCTTTGTATACCTGGTCCCAGGCTGTGTGAAATTGAATCCCTTCAAAACAAGTGTATTCTGTTCACCGGCCACAATGGCAAGGGGTCGTACAGCCTGAATGTATGGGTAACTCAGAGGCTCAGCAACTATGCTTTCGAGAATGTCACCTGGAAGAAGAGCAGCATACACAAAATACATCCCACATCTGTCAGAGACAGTCAACAGTACCCATCATGCCCAGCAAGAAGGCAATATTGAATATGTCTAATTACCCTGCTTAAGGTACAAATCTTTCCCACATCAAACCCAGTCACACCACCAGGCCAATGGTGATGATGGAACTTTTGGAATCCTCCAAGGATGAAATTTCAGGTTGGCAGCACTTACCATCAACAACAAACACCTTCTGGTGTTCTGCTTGCACCAATATACGCCCCTTGCACCAGAAATCATCATTGCAGAGACTGAGCAGTTTCTTCACACTTGCAGCTAGGTCTTCTTTCAACTGTAATGCAGAATAAAGAATGTTGAGAACTTGTCTCCAATCTTGAAATTTGGAAATAAAAGTTGTACATAGATATCTTTCCCCCACAATTTTTTTGAAGTTCAACCATATCATCAAAACCTATCTTGCTAGATTTGCACCCTGGTTCTGATTGGCAGATGAAAGGCAGCCAGGAAACCACCACAAAGGCATTACTCTTATGCATAGAGACGCACCTCCACCCATGCAGATTTGGGCATTGACAGGAAGACAGTTAATACAACACAACCAGGCTTTATATAGCTCTCCAAATCTGATGGTCGGTGTGCCAGCCACTCATCAATCTGGAAGGCAAGGACAAGGAGCAACATATAATCACAAAGAATAGACACAGCTGGGTTGGCTATCAAGCATAACACCTATGAGGTTCAAATCTGGAACCACTTGCAAGGGAGCTATGGCCTAGCCACTAGTCTTGTCAGTTTGATGCTGGCGGCTGTATATGGGGACAGAAGCTTGAGCACCACACAGACGTACCTGTGCACGAAGACCTTCAGGAAACTCTGCAGGATGTCTGTCAAAGAGCTTGAATGATATCCTGTGGTTGCGATCCTGTATGATCGATGGAGACACAAATCAATGCATCAGAACAAAGGCGTGAATTATAATAATACATGGCATCACTGAGGCAGAATAACAATCTGCTGAACCTGGACATGATACCCTAGACACCAACAAGTTCTCTCTTATCAGAGTAGCACTCAAGCAAATTACAGATAGGTATTCAACAAGAATCTTGAGTAGAATTTCAGGTTCTTTGCATTGAGCTGCAAAAGGCAGCCATGTTCCCCAACTCATTTTGGACAACAGGGTTTTTTGCACAGAATTTGTACCTCCCAGTCTGCACTTGAGCTACCAGGTGACTGCTGGTCAGATCCTGATTGCGATACATCACCAGAATGCTGTGGTGGTGGATGTTCCAAATCAATTGAATGGTGGCTGGCATCCGACACATTCTCAGGAGATAACCTATTTTTAAGGTCTGCAAGGACCATTCCTAATGAGTGCCCCTCAACAACACCTGCTGTTGAATTTACAGTGACATCCTGATCTTGAATCTTATCACACATGTCACTTGCAGCACTTCCATTCTCAGTGGTTGGATGTGGAGGGAGCAATTTCTGCACTTCTGATGTGCGAACGACATGCCTAGCTGAAGAAGATGAGTGGTTTAACTTGGGCATTGACTGATCAGCAACTAGCTGCTGCAAAGTCATGGCCAAGCTTGAGGGCAGTTGAGCAGGACCCTTGGGCACAGAAGATATTGGTCTTGCACAAATAGTAGATGGAATCTGAGAGATGGAAGGTGCTGAAGAGCCAGGCTGTCCAAATCTTGTAGAGGGGCTGGCTTGGCTCTTCTGTGCTTCAGTACTGGAAGATGCCAGTGTTAGAGGTCCTGGGCCAGATCCTTCTTCCCCCAGGCAAGAAACTGGGTTTTCCTGTGCACTCCTACCCACGGCTGACAATTGCCCCTTCAGGGTACTTTGCAGCAGCTGTGAGAAAGCATCTGTTGATGGGCTGGCTAGTTTCGAGAGAAGGGAGCAAGTGTGGATGGCTGAATCAGAGCTAGATCCAATTGTTGATTGTGGCCCTGCAAGCTTTGCCTCTGGCCTATGAACCCTGTGGTCAAGGTTGCGATTCAATTGGTTCCATGATGGTGCTATTCTGTTTGAGTCCTTCAACATTGATGAGGTAGTAGGGTCTGCATTCTTTAAGACTTGCAACAGAAGGTTTTGATCGTTTGGTGCACCATTGGCCAGATCCATGGAGCCTCCTGTTGCTGCAAGCAGGACAATTTCAAAAACCTAGTCAGTGGCTCTGTTGCTTGAATATCATGGAAACCCAAGATATCTGACTACACAATGTGTGCTCCATACCAGACATCCTCTGTTGACAAAGTGCACAAGGTTCAAGATCTGCCTTTTATGCATGTCCAAGGAAAGATATTGCATTACAGATGCAGCTGCTCTCCCTCACACAAAACTCCTACAGCAATTTACCAGTTTATCCTACAAGGCTACAAATCACCAGCTCAGTGGTAGCCACTGCATCTTAAGTGTCAAGACAGGTCTCAGAAAATCTGCCATACCAAGACAAGAAAGGGACAACAAGTCGAATGTGAAAACTTTGACACACAGAGGTTCTTACCTTGAAGATGACTTAAGATATTCAGAAAGCTGAGAATCTCAGGGCCTTTGCCTGGCCGATTATCTTCCACCATCAAGCCAGCTTGAGCAGCAGTGGCAGCAGCCACAGCTGAATCAGGTTGTGCCTTCCTCCGTCGCCTATTGTGTCCTGCCAGTCGTCTTCGGCAGCTCCTTTTACCTTCATCAAACTCTGGCAAAGGATGAAATCTGCAGACAACAACATTCCCTGCCCTTTATGAAATGGAAGCATATGTGGACTGTGTAACCCTAGATCTAAGTATTCAAAAACTTCATTGCACAGTTACTGACCATGACATAATTCCATCTACCACAAGAGTGACTCGTGACTGCTGAAAAGATCAAACTCATGACATAATTTTCTTGCCCATGATGCAAGTCCTTGGTCTAGGTTTTTTTTTTTGGTTTTCAACAGCAACCATAACATCAGTCATATGATAGGTACACTTTTTGGGAACACCACTATAGCAAGGTTCTACCACAATAATTCAACGGTTAGGAGGAGATCTCTGGAGGGTTTGCATAGAGGGGCAGATGACAGTTGTGACAATGTGTAACAACATCAACCTTACAAAGATGCTGTGGGGCAAGGAAGAGACCTGCTGCATTGCTGACAGAAGCGCTGCATGCTGTGCGAAACTTGTGCATTTGCTGCTTTGGAATGCACCTCACAGACTTTGTGGCGTCGGTGGTACTCTTTGGCTTTGCTGAGATCTGCAGTGCATTCATCCACCTGGCATGTTGGGAACTGGGAGTGTTGTGGAGAGGAGGAACGACAGCGCTTCCCATTCCGTGATACAATGTTGTCTTCAGTGTGGGAATACAGACTTCCACCTAGCTTCAAGCTCAGCTGTCCATCCTCCTCCTCTGGAGAGTCATTAGCTCTCCTCACTGAGGACATTCTGACCCCATTCCGTGGGTGGTGTGATGGCATTTCTCTGCCAAAAAAAGTTTGGCTTCGAAGCTCTGATTCTTCATCCTCTTCATCGTCACAGGTAGTAGCTAAATTGCCAGCTGCTTGTTCAGAAGTGACTGACAGCCTGCTGTCCAACTTGAAGCCAATCCCAGCAGAATTCTTTGACCCACAGTGTCCATTCTCATTGGGAACATGTCTCATTGGGTGTTGCTCAATTGCTGAACCTCCTTGTAGTAAGCCTCTAGAAGGAGAAGCAGCAGCAGGTTGTGCCCGAAACCGAACAGAATCCCAGCTCCAAGAGCTTGAATCCCAGCCCACCTTATGAGGTACACATTCTGCTGCCTGCAGCAGACTCTTCTGCTTACCATTAGCTGAAGCAGAAGGCAGCACTTCTGGCTGCTGGTCACCAGACAAACTCAGACAATTCGAATGCATCATCTGCATCCCCCCAGCACCACCTCCTGCAGCAGCAACAACCCATTTACACCATTCAACCCTAGATCATCCAGGTATCAAATTTCAGGCTCCTCCTCCTCAAAGACTACACATCCAGGCATCCATTTTGGCACAATTTGTGTGAATGGGTGGGGTGGGTATCGCTCATTCTTCACTCTCTGCTTCTCATTCATCTTCTTCCGTTTGTTTTGGATTTTTAAACACGGGGAGGGCTGTAGCCACAAAACACTTGCAAAAAACACCCCCCGCCCCCCAAAAAACGGTTTCTTCTCATAAATGACAAAAGAGACAGTCCAAATCTCTCTCTCTCTCTCTCTCTCTCTCTCTCTCTCTCTCTCTCTCTCTCGCTTTACCTGAAGGAAAGAACTGGTGCTGCTGGAATGTACGACTGCCTACGGTGATTTGCCCGGCATCCCGATCCATTTCTGCTTTCTCAAATTTGCATGAGCCAATTGGAAGGATCTTCCCGCCGCACAAGCTCTCCCTTCACATGAACGCATACTCCTCTGTCTCTGTCTCTGTCTGTCTGTCTGACTATCTGACTATCTGTCTGTGTCCCTCCACAGTCCCCGCTACCCACAACCCCCGACACCCATCAAGCCACCGAAAACAAATCCCATTTCTCCTCTCCTCTTCTCATCTTCTTCTTCTTCTTCTAACTCTTGATCCACTCAAATTCAGCCACCTCCATTTCAGGGAAGAAGAAGAACCCATTGCCTCCTCACACATCCTCCGGCCTCCGAATCCTTCACATTGCAAAAACTAACGAAGAACTTCTTGTTCTTGTCCTTGTTGGTTATTCTTCTTTCCCCTAACGAATCAGCCAAGGAAAATTCCTTTCCGGAAAGGAAAGGAAGGTGCAATTCACGCAACCCTGAGACGCCGAGAAATCCGGCGGACCGAAAATTAACAACTCGCCGACATTACCGCACATGACAACAAAAAATTCTTGCCAGAAAAATAAACAACATAACATAACATAACATGACATTACATTACATAAATATTAAATAGAATTTTCTCTCTCTCAACATCAGAACCATCCTCCTCCTCATCATCATCATATGCATCAATCATCGTCATCATCATCAATCATTCTATGCTGGTTTTTGTGTAGGGTAATAATAATGCTCTCGCTTTTATGCAGCAGGCGTTTCAAATTTTGGAAACATTTGCTCTCATTTTTGTACTGTGATAACACAAGTTATTTGTTTATTTCCATGTGAAGATTTTCCTACAAACAAGTGCGAATGCTCCCTCTCTCCCTCCCTCCTTTCCTTCCTTCCTTCCTTCCTCCTTCCCTCCACGAACAAAACTTTCAAGGAAAGCAAAATGCAAAACCACGACAGAGCAACAACAAACCCAAGTGGTGGTGGTGACTACTTAAAAAAAATCATTGAAAATTTGCCCAAAAAACTCTTTGTGCTGCAGATTGTGGTGCACAAGATTGTTACCCAAAACAAAAACAAAGAAATCCACATGAGTAAGGTGGCTATGGAATCCTGATTCTCTCTTCTTCTTCTTCTTCATCATCTTCATCTTGTTCTTGTTTTTCTTCTTCTTCTTCTTCTTCCTCCTCCTACTCCCCCTCATCATCATCACCATCATCATCATCATCATAGTCATCATGGCCATCTTCATCATCAAACAAACCATGAGAATGATTGAATGACATGGTGGGAAGTTTTTTTTTTTTTAATAATTTTTTTCAGGGATTTTCTTTTGTTGTGGCTATATATAAACAGATAATAGCCTAAAAGGATATATTAAAAATAATTAAATGCTAAAATCAAGTGCTTTTCTAAATAATCAATAATAACAATAATCAATAATCATAATTTGACGAAAATTTAAGAAAAATCGTCCAGATAGCAATATAGGTAATGGTTCAAATTAGGGTAGCCAAACATATAGAAAATTATTTTTGTTAAATAAATTACTTTCATAATTTAGCTTTGTAGCCCAATTTTGGCTAATTTTTCATGTGGCTATTTGCCATTTTGGCTAGCATCATAAAATTGACCACCGCCCCCCTGCCCTTTCTCAACACCCCTGCCCCCCCCCCAAAGTTTTTTAAAAAAATTTTTAAATTTAATTTTTTAAAATTCATGGGTCCTTAAATTTTCGTACGAGCACGGGTACGTACCCCGCCCACCCCGCGCCAGGACACAGTACTGTCAGAAGTGTGAAAAGCGTGTCAGGGGAAGAAGGACAGTTGTCGCACACACTTGCTGAGAAATTTAGGTCAGAAGAGTACGAACGTACGGGCACCAGCAAAGTTTTTCTTTTTCTTTTTTAAAATTTATTTTTGCCTGTCCGTACTTCATTTCCGTCGTTTTGCCCTTTTTTCCTTTTCTTGAAATTTTCCGCCTTTTTTTGGTTTTTTTAAATTTTTATTGTTTTTTTTTCGATTTTTTAAAGCTTTTAAGTTTTTTTTTTTTTTTTTTTTTTTTTTTTTTTTTTTTTTTTTTTTTTTTTTTTT
>Ga0116227_10004544_pt1 | contig 30018 bp, 25 predicted proteins | sample S1TSphgellanicum_FD_89693 | JGI IMG/M metagenome (GOLD analysis project Ga0116227, IMG submission 89693) | Host-associated microbial communities from peat moss isolated from Minnesota, USA - S1T2_Fb - Sphagnum magellanicum MG | ecosystem: Host-associated > Plants > Peat moss > Unclassified... | reverse complement strand
GTTCTGCTGCTGATCGAAGCGAACCCGGGCATCAAACAGATCGAACTCGCAGCCGTGCTCGACGTCGACCGGTCCACGATCGTGCGTCTGGTCGACAAGTGCGAAGAGTCGAAGCTCGTCAAGCGCGGTTCGTCCAAATTCGATCGTCGCATCGCGCCCCCTCTGCTCACCGCGCGCGGCCGGGCATTTCTCGGACGCCTCGAACCGATGGTCGCACGGGAAGAGAGCGCGGCCGCCGGACTGTCGCCGGCGGAACGGGCCACGCTCGTGCGCCTGCTCAAACGAATTCACCAGAGCCCTCCGGGAGACTTCGTGTGATCCAAGAGAAAAAGCCGTCGATCGACGTCACCCGTCTGGTCGCAATCGACGTTCACGTTCATGCCGAACCGGCCGACGATTCGAGCGAAACCGGCGCGGCCGCGAAGGCGTATTTCGGCTCGAGCGACGCGCCGCGAGAGCTCGATGCGCTCGCGGACTATTACCGCGAGCGCAAGATGGCGTGCGTGCTCTTCACCGTTGACGAGCACCTGTCGGGCCGCCCGATGGTCCCGAACGCGGCGGTTCTCGCCGCCGCGGCGCGTCATCCCGACGTGATCGTGCCCTTCGTCAGCGTCGATCCGACGCGCGGGAAAGACGCGATCGTCGAGGTCGAGCGGTTGACGGCAGCGGGCGCCCGCGGCTTCAAGCTGCACCCGCCGTTGCAGCAATTCTCGCCGAACGATCAGGCGATTTATCCGTACTACGAAGCGCTCGCGGCGACGCGTTTGCCGGTCGTCTTTCACACCGGCCACAGCGGCATCGGAACGGGCTCCCGCGGCGGCGGCGGCATTCGCTTGAAGTACGGCGCCCCGATGCCCATCGACGACGTGGCCGTCGATTTCCCCGACATGACGATCGTGCTCGCGCATCCCTCGTTCCCGTGGCAGGACGAAGCGATTTCGATCTGCTTGCACAAACCCAACGTGTACATCGACCTCTCCGGCTGGTCGCCCAAATATTTCCCGCCGCAACTGATTCAGTACGCGAACACGCAACTGCGCCGTAAGGTGCTTTTCGGTTCCGATTATCCGTTGATCACCCCGGACAAGTGGGTCGCCGAGTTCGAGAAGCTGCCGATTCGCGATGAGGTGCGGCCGCTGGTCATGCTCGACAACGCGGTTCGTCTGCTCGGCCTCGGTGCGCCGTGAGCGCGGCCGATTCGCTGCTTCTCGGAAGCCGCGCCGTCGATCGGACCGTGCGCGCCGACGGCGTGCAAATTCTCCGTAATCGCGATCCGCTCGGCCCGTACCCGGCGCGGGCGACCGACCCGCTCGAGACGTGGGCCGCCGCGCGCCCCGAGCGCACGTTTCTCGGCGAACGCGCGGGCGACGGCTGGCGCGAGATCTCGTATCGCGAGACGCTCGAAGCGGTGCGGCCGCTCGCGCAAGCGTTGCTCGACCGCGGGCTCGGGCCCGAAAACGGCGTTGCGATCCTTTCCGAAAACGGCATCGACCACGCGCTCGTGGGCCTAGCGGCGCAGTATGCCGGTATTCCGTACGCGCCGATCTCCCCGAGCTATTCCCTCGTTTCAAAAGACTTCGCGAAGTTGCGCGACGTGCTCGCGAACTTCGGACCCGGGCTCGTTTTCGTCGACGACGGCGCCAAATACGGCAGCGCCATCGCGGCCGCGGTTTCGCCGGGCGTGGAAGTCGTCGTTTCACGTTCGCCGGGCGACCGGCCGCGCACGACGCTGCTCGCGGAGTTGCTGAGCGCGACGCCCGGTCCCTCGCTCGAAGCGGCGCATACGGCGGTGGGGCCCGCTACGGTCGCAAAGATCCTCTACACCTCGGGGACGACCGGTTCGCCCAAGGGCGTGATCTGCACGCACCGCATGCTCTGCAGCAATCAACAAATGATCCGCCAAGTGTACCGGTTCGTCGAGACCACTCCACCGGTGCTGCTGGATTGGCTGCCGTGGAATCACACGTTCGGCGGGAATCACAACGTCAATCTCGTGCTCTTCAACGGCGGCACGCTGTACGTCAACGACGGGAAACCGACGCCGGCGCTCGCCGAGCGGACGCTACGCAACCTTCGCGAGATCGCGCCGACCATCTATTTCGATGTTCCCAAAGGCTTCGAACTGCTCGTCGGCTTCTTACGCGCCGACCCGGAGCTGCGCGAACGATTTTTCGGCTCGGTAATGATGCTGTTCTACGCGGGTGCCGGGCTGGCGCGCAACATTTGGGACGAATTGCAAGAACTCGCGCGGGCCACCACGGGCCACGAAGTCTTCATCACGACGAGTCTCGGTTCGACCGAAACCGGTCCCGCCGCGCTCGCCGCGCCGTTCGCGGGCGAAGTGGGCAACGTCGGCGTTCCGATTCCCGGCGTCGAAATAAAGCTCGTTCCGAACGGTGGAAAATCGGAATTGCGCCTGCGCGGTCCCAATATCATCGAAGCCTACTGGCGCGCTCCGGAGGTCACGGCGAACGCGTTCGACGATGAAGGCTACTATCGCATCGGCGATGCGTTGCGCTTCGTCGACCCCGAAGATCCGTCGCGCGGACTCGTCTTCGACGGCCGCATCTCCGAGGATTTCAAACTCGCGACCGGGACGTGGGTGAGCGTCGGCCCGCTGCGCCTCGGCGTGCTCGCCCACTTCGCGCCGTTCTTCAGCGACGCGGTCGTATCGGGAGAGAATCGCAACGAACTCGCGATCCTCGCATTTCCCGACATCGCACAACTGCGCAAGCTCGCGACCGATGCGCCCGCCGATGCGCCGCTTGCGCGCCTCGTGGAGAGCCCGCACTTGCGGGCCGAACTAACGGCGGCCCTCGCCGCGCACGCTAAATCATCGTCGGGCAGCGCGACGCGCATCGAACGAATCGTTCTTCTCGACTCGCCGCCGTCGCTGGATGCGGGCGAAATCACCGACAAAGGTTCGCTCAACGCCCGCACGATCTTCGCGCGCCGCCACGAAGCGCTTGAAGCAGCACACGCCGCGTTTCCACCGAGCCACGTTATCGCGCTGAGCGCAGTGCGCGTGTAAACGCTCGCCGACAGGTCGAGCGACGCAAGAGAGCTTGCGCGCATTGCTGACATCGTCGACGCGAAGTAGACGTCTAATCGTACATCGACCGAGCCTCGCCGGTAGCGACCGGGCATCGCTTTTGGCGACAGTCGCGATTGGGGGCTGCGTCACATTGCTTGAATCTCTCTGACGATTCACGCTCAACTAGAGGGGCGGTGCGAGCGATCGCCGCGGCTCCGGGCTAAGGTCCAGGTGGCACGTTCCGAACACCGCTAAAGTTCCGCATTCGCGGTCGGGCTATCTGCACGATCGGCAGCCTGGTCCGATTGCAGCGCGCAATTCGCTCGTAGCAACGCATTGTTACGCCAGAAACTTGGAAGCATGATCGTAAAGGTCGCGAGGACCGTCGTCGTTGCACTGTGTATCGGCGCCACGAGCGGATGCGGAAACGGAACGGGCGCCTACACATATCCGAGTCCCGACGTCTACGGTGGAGGGGCTCCGGGCGGCGCGCAGACGTTGCCGGTTTCGGTTTCGTTATTCGTGCCAAACGCGACAACGTCGAACGCGAATTCCCTCGCTTTGCCGAGCTCCGCGGCAAGGCCGCTCTATCTCCCGTCCTCGATCAACAGCGTCACCATCCAGCAGACTGAAGCAGCCGGCTCCGTCGTCACGGGCGCCCCGGTCACCGTGCTCGTCATCGGCGGGCCGAGTTGCGTCGCGAGTGCGGGCGGTCAAACGTGCACGGTGACCCTGCAAGGCGCGCTCGGCCAAGACGGATGGGCGATCAAGTCGTATGTCTCGGGCGCCGGAACGGGTTTGGCGGTATCGCTCAACACGGGCACGCTCACCGTGGTCAGGGGCATGGCGAACGTCCTAACCTTAACGCTTAATCCGATTCTCGCCTCGCTCGTGTTCGTACCGGCGGCTTACTCGGCGAACGCGACCACGGCGAGCACGCTTCCTCTGGTCCTCCAGGCGAAGGACACCGCAGGCGCCATCATCATCGGCCCGGGCACCTACGTCAACGCGGCCAACGTGGCGAATCCCATTACACTCTCCTCCTCTTCGGCGGCGCACGTCGTGCTCCAAACGAGTGCCGGCAGCGCCGCGACGGTGACGCTCACCACGGCCGCGACCAATAATCTCGCCCAAATCGCCTACGATGGAACGCTCGTGGCGGGCTCCCAAACGATCACCGCTTCGGCAACCGGAATTACGACGGCGACTTCAGCTTTGACGCTCACGCTCGCCGCCGGAGGACTGAGCGTTCCGGCGAGCATCGCGCTTGGTGCGGATCTCGGCACGACGAGCACGGCCCTCGCGATCTCCGAACCCGGCTACGGCGGGACGTTCACGTTGACGTCCTCGAGCTGCACGGGCATCGTTACATTCCCCGGCACAGCCGGTCCCGGTCCCTCGACGTCGCCCACGATCACGCAAGCCGGCGGCGGAACGTGTACCATTCTCGTTTCGGACGGCACGAACAGCAGCAGCGTCATCGTCTATTCCACGACGATCGGCATCATTTTACAATGAACAGCGGTCGCGCCGGCGAGCCAAGTTGCCGGGCGATCGTTGCCGCGACGCTGTTGCTTGCAGCGGGCTGCGCCTCCGGCGCGGCGACGCCGGGCGCAGGCGCCTTAGCGGTGTTGCGACCGACCGCGGCGCCCACCCAGATGTTCGGACCCGGCACGGGCGTCCTCGTCGTCAGCTTCACGATTCCGCACGGCGTCGCGGCTTCGCAAGCACGCGTCAGAAAACCGCAGTACATCTCTCCCGCGACGAGCAGCGTTACCGTCGGCGTGGATGGCGGAAGCGTTGCCGCGGCCGTTGCGACGTGCGCGAGCAGCAGCTGCACGGTGACGCTCGACCTCGCGCTCGGGTCCCACACGCTTGCGTTTCGCCTGTACGACGCGCCGAACGGCGGCGGCAACGAGTTGGCATCGAATACCGCCGGCGTATGCGTGGTCACGAGCGGGACCGCGAATACCTGCCCGATCGTCATGTACGGACGGGCTTCGTCCCTGCAGATGACGACGACGTCGCCGAACGTGAGCGGATCGCAAAGCGCGGGTTTCACCTTCTTGTCTGCCGCGGCGGTCCCGTTCACGATCGACGCTCTCGACGCGGATGGCTACCAGATTCTCGGCGCCGGCGCCATCACGCCGAGCGTATCGACGACCGGAACGGGCATTACGATCGCGACGCCGGCGCCGAGCGCTTCGCCGATCTACGCGATCACCGATCTCAACCCCGCCACGCAAACGATCGCGCTCTCGTCGACGCCGGCTCCCAACAGCGATGGAACGGCGCTCTCGACCAACGTTTCGCTGGCAGGCGAAACGTGCGCGCAAAATGCCATTACCGGGCAAGGCGTCCCGCTTGGAACGGCCGCGACGTTCGCGATTCTTGCCGGAACGACCGTGACCAACGTCGGCCCGAGCGTCGTAACCGGCAATCTCGGGGTCAGCCCCGGTTCGGCCGTGACGGGATTCGGGCCGGGTGTCGTGGTGAACGGTTCGATTCACGCGGGCGACGCCGTTGCTCTGCAGGCGCAGATCGATCTTGCCACCGCCTATGGGAATGCGGCCGGACGCACGGGCGGCATTCCCGAAACAGGCGATCTGGGCGGATTAACGCTATCGCCCGGCGTGTACTCGGCGCTTACGTCGCTGGCGCTCACCGGAAACGTTACGCTCGACGGCCAGAACAATCCGAACAGCGTGTTCGTCATCCAAATCGGCACGAGCTTCGGTATCGCCGCCAACAGTACGGTCACGCTGATCAACGAGGCGGATCCGTGCAACGTCTTCTGGACCGTCGGGACGTCGGCAACGATCGCCGCAAACACGATGTTTGCCGGATCGCTGCTCGCACAGACAACGGTCACGCTCGCCGCGGGCGTGTCCGTGCACGGACGCGTGCTGGCGGAAGGCGGGGCGGTCACGTTGAGCGACAACGCGATTACGGTCACGCGCCCGTAAGACGAAAGCGGGCGGCAGTCGCGCATTACGGCTTCGGTCGACGCGTCAGTCCACGGGCGTTACGTACGGGGATACGACGATTTCAGGGGTCGCCCGATTTTGGGCCGGTGCTCGATTGTTGTAACCCGCCGGCGGTGAATGTCGCGATACAGGAACGCTCGGCGAAAATGAGAATTGCAGTCGCGCTCGCTGAACTCAGGTACTCCTGCGACGATTCAACCACTGCGGTCCGGAGGTTTCTCTCCGAAACCGTTCTCTTCTGTGTTGCGGTGATCGGAAATCTTATGTTTGCGCACGATGGTAAGGCTCTGCGGCTTTCGCTCACCGCTATGGCGGTTCGCTCGCGGGAAACAGGTTGGATGGCGCTTCCGCTCGCGGCGACCGTTGCCGCGCTCGCGGGATGCGGCGGCGGCTCGAGTATGAGAAGCCCGATGCCCGCGGAGGTCCCGGCGGAGTACGCGGCTCGAGAAACCGCTCAAGCGGTGTTCAACTCCTCGACCGGCCTCGACGCGCCGGATCTCAGTCCGATGGCCAACCTCATCGATGACGGCAGCTTCGAGACGCCGGTTGCTCCGGCGGGCGGACTGAACAGATATCAAGCGGGACAAAAACTTGGCGCGTGGACCGTGGTTGGGGCCGGCGTGGTCGACCTCTTAGGCTACAAATTCCAGTACGGAGGTTATACGTTTACTGCCTTTAGCGGAAAGCAGCAGTTGGACCTGACGGGAGACACCGACAACGTTACGGGCGTGCAGCAGACGGTCGCGACGACTGCCGGGCACGTTTACACGTTGAGTTTCTACGTCGGAAACGTCAACGATCCCGGTGGGGGCCTCGGCGTTTCGAGTACGGTCGACGTCCTGGTCAACGGAAAGCACCAGTTTACGGCAACGAACTCGAAGTCGCATAAGATGGCAACCCCGGACTGGGAGAAATTCACCTACAAGCTCAAGGCTACCGGCGCCCAGACGACCCTCGCATTCATGAATGGCGACCCGTCGAACGACACCTACAACGGGATCGACGAGGTCGCGCTCACGCTCTAAGGTGATCGTGCGTGGCGGCCGCGTCAGTCGAGAAAGGTGAGATACACGAACCCGATGATTTCGGCTACGGCCAGCGCGAGCAGCATGTATTGCGTTCCGACGTCGCTCGAGGTCGGCTGTGTCTCCAAATTGCCCCGTCTTGCGTTCGATGGCGTTCTCTTACCGCGGCTGATGCCGTTCATGGCGGTCGTGCTCCGATCTCGGGGACCCACTGCGTATTGTACGCTTCGAGTGCCGCCTTTGTGTCGGCGCACCCAACGGCTTAACCCAAAAAAAACGGACGGAGTACGTATCGCCGCGTTACGTCAGTCGGCGGCTAAAACCAGCGCGGGACCCGTTCGCGATACGCGCGATATTCTGCGAAGCGGCTCTCCAGGTACCGTTCTTCCTTGTCCACCACTAATTTGTCGAGTAAGGCCAGGGCCACGGGCAAGAGCACGAACGCCGGAATCGAACGCGCGAGCAGCGCAATGCCGATGTAGATCGACGTGGCGCCGAAATAGGCGGGGTTGCGCGTGAACGCGAACGCGCCGCCCGTCACGAGCGCGGTCGCCGGCGCAAACGGGCTCGGGTCGGAGCCCGCGCGCCGGATCGCAATCAGCGCACTCGCTCCGGTGGCCGCGCCGATGACGATGGAAAGCGTGCCGAGAATGCGACGGGCTCGCGTCCCGTAAGTCGAGGATCGCGGCAGCTTTCCCGCGGCGATGCCGATGGCCAGTGCGCCGCCGAAGAGCAGCGGCGGCGGCACGCGCACGCCGGCGGTCGCGAGTTTGCCGCTGCCCTCCGGCTCCACGTTCGTCGGTTAAGACTTCGTCGCGGCGAAGATCTCGTCGTAATTCGGCTCGTCGGCGACTTCCTTGACGAAGCTCGCATACGAGATCTTTTTGTCGGGCGAGATCACGAAATTGGCGCGTGCCAGCACGCCGAGTTCCTTGATGCGCACGCCGTAGGCATTGCCGAAGGAATGATCGGTGTAGTCCGAAGCGTACTTGAGATTCGGCGCGTCGTTCGCGGCGGCCCAACGCGCTTGGGCGAACGGCAGATCGAGGCTGACGATATACGCATTCGTATCGGCCGGAAGCTCGCTCAAGCGCTTGTTGAACGTTTGCGTTTCGAGCGAACACGTTCCGGTATCGAGCGACGGAACGACGATGAGGAGCACCTTCTTCGTGCCGTGCTCCGTCGCAGCGTCGAGCGTGAGCGGTTTCATATCCGACATGACGAGCGTGAAGTCGGGCGCGGCGTCTCCGGCCTTTAATTCGGGGCCGAGCAGGGTCAGCGGGTTGCCGTGCATGGTGATAACGGCGGGACGTTCTAGGGTCGCAGGCATTGAGATCGTGTCCTCCGGGTCTTTAGTATCTGAACTCGGCGCCCTTTCGGTTCCGTGTCGACGGCTCCCGTCCAGAATGCCCCGACGCCCGGCCTTGGCACGAAAGCATCGCCGAAACGCGAATTCCTCGGGTCCTTGTCGCGCTACGTGCTGCCAAGTGACATGAGGTGCGGCCTCGCGCCGTCACGGGCCCAGACCTCACAGCGGCACGAGCGGGAGCGGCGCAAAGCAGTCGAACGACTCGGGGGCGTTCGTTTCCGAGCATTTGCCGGTTGCGCGCGACACGATGCGGAGGGAATCATCGACGGGACCCATTCACCGAACGTCCTACAAAATCACCATGCAAGGTAAGGCCACGTTCCGGGGGCATCCGCTGCACCTGATGCTCATTCCGTTTCCCGTCGCGTTTTGGAGCGGCGCGCTCCTAACGGATGCGGCCGGGGCGATATCGCACGACGCGTTTTGGTTTCGCATGAGCACGGTGCTCATCATCATGGGAACGAGCTCCGCCGTCGTTGCGGCGGCTGCCGGGTACGTCGACTATCGCACGGCGCCGATGTCGCCGCGCGCCCGCGGCATCGCGACGGGCCACATGTATTGGAGTTTGGCGAGCCTCGTGACGTTCGCGTTCGCGTGGTTTCTGCGCGCCCGCCTTCACGCCTCACCGGCCGGAATTGGTGCGACGGTGCTCGGCTCGGCGCTGCTCTTCGTCGCAGGTTACCTCGGCAGCGAGCTCGCCAATCGTTATCGCGTCGGGATCAGCGACCGTTCGCCCGATGCCGGCGTCGCTTCGGGCGCGGCTCCCGCGCCGGCGGCGCGGGCCGAGCGCGCGAAACGCCGGCGGTAGGCGATCGAGAAGGCAGCGATCACCACGCTACCGGCGAGGCTCGGCACGAGCCAGCGGAGTCCCATCGGGACGCCGTGGAAATTGATCACGCAGAAGGCGGTGACGGCCGAGATGTAGGCAGCGATCATCGCGGAGAGGTGCATCAAGAGCGAACCCAGGCGCGTCTGGCGTCGTCGCACGATCGCCCGCAGGTCGAGGAACGCGAAACTCACGGCGATCGCGCCGAGTGCCACGAGTACGGCCGCGAGGCTGCGCAAAAGCGGCGTCTGCGCGCCGAATCCAAGCACGGCGAGTGCCGCGGCGCAGGCGAGGACCAGCCCTGCCGCGAGCGCATCGATCCGGTCGGCGCGCGCCTCCGGCGCTCGGCGCCGGCGCCGCGCGATCGTCCGCAAGCCGGTGAACACGAGGTACGCGCTGACGAAATCGAGGAAGAGCAAAAAGAGATGTCCGTGCGGTTGCCACATGAACGCGGCCGTGGCGAGGACGAAGGCCATGCCGCTCGCGAACGCGAGACCCCAGCCGCGATGCCAACGGCCGCCCTTGCGCGCGATCATCGCGGCCGGCGCCACGACGAGCACGACGGCTCCGGCCCCGACGTGAACGAGCGTGACGAGCCGCAACGCGAGGTCGCTCACGCCGCGGGCAGGTACCGTAAGATGCCGTCCGTTTCGATACGCTCGGTGCGCCCGGTGACGCGGAGATGTTCGAGGTGCGCGATCGTTTCGGCGACTGCGAATTCTTGATGGAAGCCGGTGAGTTCGGCGAAATCCTTATTGCGTCGGGTCCACGGTAACCGGCGGGCCACGTCGGCTCCCGAAATCGCTCCGCCGGCGACGGCCGCGACCACGCGTTCCTCGCGTCCCGCTTCGTGCCGCAGCAACTCATCGACGCGCCGGTCGAGATCGGGAAACGGCTCGCCGTGGGCCGGCAAGACGCCCGACGCGCCGATCGCGCGCACTTTATTTAACGAGGCGATGAAGTTGCCGATCGGATCTCCCAGGTGCTCGTTCCAGAATCCGACGTGCGGCGTTACGGGATCGAGCACGTGATCGCCGGTAAACATTTTTTTGCTCACGGTATCGACGAGGCAGAGGTGACCCGGCGTGTGTCCCGGCGTCCAAACCGCGAGCAGCCGTCCGATGCGTTCGCCGTCCTCGACCTGACGCGTCGGCCGCGTCAACTCGTTGAGCCGATGGTGATCCGATTCTCCTTCGGAGGGGGTCGCCGCGTAGCCGTTGCGGCCGAGCCACGCATCGGCGGCGCGATCGGCCGCCTTCGGATCGGTGAGGATCCGCGAGGCGAATTCCCAGTCGCGCTGGTGCAGCACCAGTTCGGGCACCCCGGCGCGCAACAGCGTGCCGGCCAGACCGTAGTGGTCGAAGTGCATGTGCGTGACGACCACGCGCTTGACGGCCGCGAGCGTCGATCCCGCCTCGGCCAATCCCGCGTGAAGCGCGGCCAGCACGTCGTCGGCCTTCCAGCCGCAATCGACGAGCGTGTAGCCGTCGGCGTCGGGAACCAAATAGCCGTTGATGTGACGGAGCGGATTGCCGGCCATCGGCAGGCGGATTTGCACGATCCCGTCTCCGAGTTCGGTCGTAAGGGCGTCGGTTTGCACGCTGAACGCCTTGTGCCGCGAGGGCGGGCGTATCCTACAGGGATTCACGCTCGTTCCCGTTCCCGTCGCCAAAATGCCCGCATAACCTGGTTTCGCCGATGGCGCTTGCCCGGGGCCGTTCTTCGTCGCCGCTCGTCATTGGGGGGATGGCGCGCGTTGATCGCACGCAGGATTCCCTCAAGGACGGCTGCTATCTTGGTCTCCGATTAGGGCGTGCTAAGAGGCTAGGGAATATGCGTGCTGTCGTATCGATTGGTATCTTCGTCGCGTTTCTGCTCACGTCGACTGGAACTGTCGGTGCCTCGCCCGTTCCGGCGCAGGGTACTATGCGGGCCGCGATAAGCATCCCGCCACGTTCAAGGATGCCGTTCTTGCGACAACCGGACTCGAGCAAGAGCGTCGAGGATAAGATTCTTCACAGCTTTGGATCCGGAACGGACGGCTACGATCCGGGCGCGGGTCTCATTGACGTGAAAGGCGTTTTCTACGGTACGACGTTAACCGGCGGTAAGTATGACTATGGGGCCGTCTTTGCGTTGACTGCGGGCGGTTCCGAGAGCCTGCTTTACAGCTTTAACCCTGCTAACGGATCGGACGGCTACGATCCGGCCGCGGGACTCATTAACGTGAACGGCGTCCTCTACGGCACGACATCGGCAGGCGGTAAATACGGCAAGGGGACCGTCTTTAAGGTGACCGCGGGCGGTACCGAAAGCGTGCTTCACAGCTTTGGAAACGGAACCGACGGCGCGGTGCCGGAGGCGGGTCTCGTTGACGATAACGGCGTCCTCTACGGCACCACATATCAAGGCGGTAAAGATAATTTGGGGACCGTCTTCAAAGTGCCTGAAGGCGGTACCGAAAGCGTGCTCCATAGCTTTGCATCCGGAACGGACGGCGCCTTCCCGGAGGCGGGTCTCATTGACCGCAACGGCGTCCTCTACGGCACGACGAATAATGGCGGAACGCCGAATAACGACGGAACCGTGTTCGAGGTGACTGCAGGCGGCACCGTAAGCGTGCTCCACAGCTTTGGATCCGGGACGGACGGAGATTTTCCGCACGCGGGTCTCATTGACGTGAACGGGGTCCTCTACGGCACGACGAGTGGTGGCGGAACGGAGTCCGCGGGAACCGTCTTCGAGTTGACTGCAGGCGGTACCGAAAGCGTACTCTATAATTTTAATGGTTACCCGAACGACGGCGATGGTCCGGTCGCCGGGCTCGTTTACGCGAACGGCGTCCTCTACGGCACGACGAGTGGTGGCGGTAAGTATAACGATGGAACCGTTTTCGAAGTGACGGGGGCCGGCACCGAAAGTGTGCTTCACACCTTTCACGATGTCCTAACGGACGGCTCTAATCCGGACGCCGGGTTAGTTTACGCAAACGGCAGTCTCTACGGCACGACGATATCCGGCGGTAGATATCGCCTGGGGACCGTCTTTGAGTTGACGCCGCCGTCGTGACTTCGGGAAATCCTCACGATGTGCCCGATACGTAGCCGCGCGTGGGTGCATCGAAGTCGAAGACCCGACCCTAAGGATCGCCCGAACACGTTCGCCGTATCCGGACGGCCGCCGCCGATGCGGGCGTAAGCAGAGAGCGAGAGACGATATGAAGGTCCTAAACCATCAGGTCCGCTTGGCCGCGCGCCCGGCTCCGGGATTGCCGAAGCCGAGCGACTGGGCGTTCACCGAAGAGGAGGCCGGCGACCCGCCCCCGCACGCCGCCCTCGTTAAAGTCCTGTACTGTTCGCTCGATCCCGCGATGCGCACGTGGATGAACGCGGGTCGCTCCTACGTGCCGCCGGTGGAAATCGGCGAGGTCATGCGCGCCGCCGGCATCGGGCGCGTCGTAGCGAGCAGCACGCTCGAATTCCGGGAAGGTGATTTCGTCACCGGAACGCTCGGGATTCAGGAATATGCGACCCTGCCCGCGAGCGACCTCGCCAAGATCGAAGCCGCGCCGGAACTCCTCCCGGTGTATCTTGGGGCCCTTGGGTACTCCGGTATGACGGCCTATTTCGGGCTGCTCGACGTCGGCCGGGCGCAAGCCGGCGAGACGGTCGTGGTTTCCGCGGCGGCGGGTTCGGTCGGCAGCGTGGCCGGCCAAATCGCAAAGGCGATCGGGGCGCGGGTCGTGGGCATCGCGGGCGGAGCCGACAAGTGCCGTTATCTCATCGAGACGCTCGGCTTCGACGAGGCGATCGATTACAAGAGCGCCGACTTGAACGCCGCGCTTCGCGCGGCGTGTCCCAAAGGCATGGACGTTTACTTCGATAACGTCGGCGGCGCAACGCTCAACGCCGCGCTGCGCAATCTCGCGCGGCACGCGCGGATCGTCCTCTGCGGCGCCGTGTCGCAATACAATGCCACCGAGCCCGGTCCGGGACCGACCAACTACATGAACCTTCTCGTTTCGCGGGCGAGCATGACCGGCTTCGTGATCTTCGACTACGAGAGCCGCTTCCCGGAGGCCCGCGAGCGCATCGCGGGTTGGATCGCCGCGGGACGGCTCAAAACGGAGACGCATCTGGTCGAGGGGCTGCGGCAGTTTCCAGCAGCGCTCAGCGCGCTGTTCGCCGGAGAGAACGTCGGTAAGTTCGTGCTCGAAGTCGCCAAGCCATAGGCCCGCCGGTGGGCGCGGGCACCGCTTGCCCGCCGCACAAAGGCCGGAGGTGCCCTCCGCGTCAAACGTAGGCGTATGGACTTATCGTTCAGCCCCGAAGACCTGCGCTTTCGCGAGGAAATCCGCGCGTTCGTCGCCTCCGAGCTCCCCAAGCCGATCGCCAAGAAGATGCAGGACGGCGAGGAGCTCGCCAAAGAGGACTACGTGACGTGGCAGAAGATTCTGAACGCGCACGGCTACCTCGCCCCCAATTGGCCGGTCGAATACGGCGGCACCAATTGGACCGTCGTGCAGAAGCATATCTTCGACGAAGAACTGGCGACGGGTTTCGCGCCGCGGCAGCTTCCGTTCGGCGTCTCCATGGTCGCGCCCGTCATCATTAATTTCGGTAGCGAAGAGCAAAAGAAATATTATCTGCCGCGCATCCTCTCGAGCGAAGACTGGTGGTGTCAGGGATATTCCGAGCCGGGCTCCGGTTCCGATCTCGCCTCGCTCTCCACACGCGCCGAACGCGACGGCGATCACTACGTCATCAACGGTGCGAAAACGTGGATCACCCTCGCGCAGTATGCCAACATGATCTTCGTGCTGGCACGCACCGACCCGGATGCGAAGAAGCAGAAGGGCATTTCGTTCATCCTCGTCGACATGACCACGCCCGGCGTCACGGTTCGCCCGATCGAAACGATCGACGGCGGCCACGAAATCAACGAAGTGATCTTCGAGAATTGCCGCGTTCCGGTTGAAAATCTCGTCGGTACCGAAGGCGGCGGCTGGACCTACGCCAAGTTCTTGCTCGAACACGAACGCAACGGCACGGCGGGCGTCGCGGGTTCGTTCCAGATGCTCGACCGCCTCAAAGCGATCGCCGCCGCCGAGCGCCAGAACGGCTCGACCCTCATCGACGATGTCGATTTCGCCAAGCGCATCGCAGAAGTGGAAGTCCGCTTGACCGCGCTTTCGTACGCGCAGTTGCGCTCGCTCGCGGCGGAAAGCGCGACCAAGAGTCCGGGGCCGGAATCCTCGTTCATCAAGATCACCGGAACCGAGATCCAGCAAGCGATTACGGAGCTCGTGATGGAGGCGGGCGCCTACGCGTCGTTCGACGGCCGGACGCTCGCCGCGCCGATGTACTTCAACTATCGCAAAACCTCGATTTACGCGGGGTCGAACGAAATTCAGCGCAATATCATCGCCAAACGCATGCTGGGCCTTTAGGAGCGTCGCCGACATGGACTTCACCTTATCGTCCGATCAGACGCTCATCAAGGAAAGCGTCGACAAGTTCGTCGCCGATGAATACGGCTTCGATGCGCGCATGAAGCTCAGCGCGAGCGAAGACGGCTTTAGCCGCGAGCACTGGGCTACGTTCGCCGAACTCGGCTGGCTTGGGATCGCCTTGCCCGAAGAGCGCGGCGGCTTCGGCGGCACGCCGGTCGAGACGATGATTCTCATGGAAGCGTTCGGCAAGGGTCTGGTCCTCGAACCGTTCGTTCCGACGGTCGTGCTCGGCGGCTCGGCGCTTGCCTTCGGAGGGACCAATGCGGCGCACGACGATCTGCTGGGCGCTCTGATCGGCGGCGAACTGTTGCTTTCGCTCGCTTACGCCGAAGAGAATTCGCGCTACGATTATACGATCGTGGGCACGAGCGCGAAACGCGACGGCTCCGACTACCTCGTGAGCGGAAAAAAGCGCGCGGTACCTTACGGCGCCGCCGCGGACAAACTGATCGTGAGCGTGCGCACCTCGGGCGGCGAACACGACCGTGACGGCATCACGCTGGTTCTCATCGACGGCAATGCGCCGGGCGTGACGCGCCGCAACTACGTGACCGTCGACGGCCAGCGCGCGGCCGACGTCACGTTCGATAACGTGCGCGTGGCCGCAGACGCGGTCCTCGGCGAGCCGGACCGGGGCATCGGCCTCCTTGAATTCGTGCTCGACAACGGCGTCGCGGCGCTCTGCGCGGAAGCGGTGGGCAATATGTCGGTCATGCAGCGGAAGACCGTCGAATATATCAAGACGCGCGAGCAGTTCGGCGTCCCGATCGGGTCGTTCCAGGTGTTGCAGCACCGGGCCGTCGACATGTTGATCGAGCTCGAGCTCTCGCGCTCGATGTTGTACTACGGTACCGTATCGATCGCGCCGGGTGGCGATCCCGTCGAGCGCGGGCGAGCCGTCTCGGCGACCAAGGCGCAGATCGCGCGTTCCGGCCGCGTCGTCGGGCAGTCGGCGATCCAGCTTCATGGCGGCATCGGCATGAGCGAAGAATATCTGATCGGCCATTATTTCAAGCGCATGACGATGCTCGAATTGGCCCTCGGCGACGTCGACTTCCACTTGCGGCGCTTTGCGGCACTCGGCGCCGGCGGCAACCGGCATGCCGGCGCAGTCACGACGGCTGCGGAAAAGCAGTTGGTATCGAGCGTCAACTAACCCGCCTCGTTCGGGCGCTCGTCGTCGTCGCTCTGGCGATCGGTGTCGGCGCGCTCGTCTGGATGATTTCGGGCGTCCTCGATCGCGTTTCGAACGTCCTGACGATCGTTATCTTTTCGATCCTCTTCTCGTACTTGATCTATCCGGCCGTGAAACGGCTGGCACCGCGCATGCCGCGGGCGGCCGCGGTCGCGGTCGTCTACGCCGGCATTTTCGTGGTCGTCGTGATCGCGCTCGCCTTTCTCGCGCCGACGGTCCTCGTTCAGGCCCAAGAGTTCGCGCTCAATTATCCGAGGTTGGTTGCGGCCGTGCAGCAGTCGATCGCCCATCCCTCGGCAAACCCGGTCATGCAACGTTTTCCGCCGCAAGTGCGCGAGCTCGTTGCCAAGAACGCGGGCAAGGTCGGGGAGTATATCGGCGTCGTTGCGGCGGCTCTGGGCGGCCGAATTCTTCCCGCCGTTCAAAGCGGGGCGACGCTCGTGACCGAGCTCGCCGTGATGTTCGGCGTCACGTTCATGTTCATCGTCGATCTCGAAAAGATACAAGCGACGATGATTCGCATGGTGCCGCGCGCGCGGCGCGCCTGGGCGATTTCACTCGTGGAAGAGATCGACGTGGTGATCGGCGGATTCATCCGCTCGCAGGTCTTGCTCGCGATCGTGACCGCGGTTGCGTCGATTCTCGTGCTCGTCGTCCTGGGCGTCCCGTATGCCGTACTCCTCGGCGTCTTGATCGGGGTGCTCAGCATCGTGCCGATCGTCGGCGCGCTCGTCGGTGCAATTCCGGCGGTCATCGTCGCCCTCGTCACGGTGGGGCTCGTCAAAGCGACGATCGTCACGGTGCTGCTCATCGTCATCTTCCAGGTGATCGGTAATCTCGTCGCGCCGCTCATCAATGCGAAGCTGGTCAACGTTACGCCGCTGATCGTTACGCTCGCGATTCTGATCGGCGGAGAAGCGTACGGGATCCTCGGCATTTTGCTCGCGGTTCCGGTGGCCGGCATCTTGCGCGTCGTCTACGACCGGCTCTTTCCACCCGATCCGGAAAGCGAGCGGCTCGTGCTTTCATCGCGCGCAAATTCGGGTGACGTGACGCATCCGGAGGAGCGCGTAGCGGGGTGAGCCCCGTCGCGTTCGCCCGGACGCGGTGGGCCGTGGCGCTGCTCGCTGCCCTCGCCGCCCTCACGATTGCGGCCGCTCGGGCCCGAGCGGAAGCGAAGCCGAGGCCGTCACTCCTGCCTGTGGCTTCGTCCATCGTACCGCTGCAGCCGGCGCCCAACACCACGCCGACGCCTGCCGCAACGTCGACTCAGGCGCCGTCCGCGACGTCAACCCAGGCTCCGGCTGCGACGCCGACGCCGGCTCCGGCAACGACGCCGGCGCCCGCGCTATCTGCAACCCCGGCGTCTGCATCCTCTGGGCTTCCGTCGCTGCCGCCCGGTCCGCTCGGGTCGCCGCTTCCGCCGCCCGCGGGCGTGATACCGAGCGACGTCACGGTCGAACTCGGCGGTACGGTCTCACCACAATTCGCGGCCGCACAGATCGAAGCCGCGATCGCAGCGAACGCGCAGTTGCGTCCGGGAGTGCGTGCCGTCGTGCGTGACGTGACGCCGGGCGATACGCTACGGCCGGGACAGACGCTCGAAGCGCTCGGCCGCGTTCATCTCGACGGCGCCGGCACGTACGCCGATGCCGACGGCACGACGAGCGTGCACCTCAAAGTGGATTCGCTCGCCCAGCTCGATCCCGACCTGCTCTTCTATAGCGACGATCCGGAGCGCCTCGAAGCCGACGATGACGGCGTGCTTTTTCGCGGTTCGCTCGATCCGGCAACGCCCGTGCGCACCTACGTCTATCACGTGGCGGGCGATTCAGCGCACAAACTTTTTCTCGTATTCTCGGCGACGGCGGGCGAAGCGCAGGTCCAAATCCTCGGAGCTTCCGCCGGTCCATCCGATGCGTTCGGCTACGTCGGACACCTTTCGACATTGAACTATCTCCTGGTTCGGGGTGCGCAAGAAAGCAGCGTCGTGACGGTCGGGGCGGATCGGCCGTACGTTTTTCCGATCGCGCGTGAATTGCAGCCGGGAGAACTCGTCGCCGGCATCTTCGACGCCCGCGTCCTTTCCGGCGGGCCGGTCGAACTCGCCGTGGTCGCCACGAGCGGTGACGCCGATCCGGTCGACGAGGCCGCCGAACCCGAACTCGCGGGCGACGGCCACGGCCGCCGCGGCGAGTTCGATCTCACGACGCTCGCGCCGCTAGCGTTGACGTACGTTGCGGGCACGCCGGATCCCGAGCCTTTCACCGTGGGCACGCCGACCATTCCGAACGTGCGCTCCGGTGGACGACCGCTCGGCGGCGATTACGGCGCGCTGCGCGACGTAACCCTCAAGTTAAATAATCCCGCAGCGGTTCCGGCGACCGTCTATTTCTACGAATCGCCCGCCGGGGGCAGCGCGACGACGACGATTTGGTTCACGGGCGATCCGCGTCCGACCGAGATCGCCTGCGTGATTCGGCCCAATCGCTACGCGATCAAAACGATCGAACTCGCACCGGGCGAGGCACGCATGGTAACGGGCGAATACATGACCGACGGCACCTCGTCGTTTCCGCTGCTCTTCGGCTTGACGTCGACGCCGCCGTCTCCGCCGCCCGGGCCCTACGACGCGGACGCGTGCAACCCGAGACCGGCGCCTCCGGCGCCGGCCCCATCGACGCCCGGACCAGCCGCCGCAACCGCCGTTCCGGCCACCACGACTCCGACGCCCGTTCCCGCGACGACGACCGCGACACCCGTTCCGGCGCCGACGTCCGGGTCATGACGCCGGCGGCTCGGCAAGATATTATCGCAGCGGCGAACTCTTGATTAACTGGTTGTACCGGTCGATCGTCAAGCGGTAGCACTCGCAGGCCGAGCGTTCCAGGGCGGCGCGATTGACGATATGGATGATGCCGCGCTCGAGCCGAATGCTTTTTAAGCCTTGGAGCTCTTGTTCGACCGAATTCACGGTGGCGCGTCGCACGCCGAGCATGATCGATAAGAACTCCTGCGTCAGTCCGAACTCGTCACGTTGCACGCGATCGTGCGTCACGAGCAACCAGCGAGCGCAGCGCTCGATCACGGGGTGCAGCGCGTTACAGGCCACGGAGATTTCAAGCGCATTGAGCGAGGCCTGCACGTAGTGCAAAATGGCGAAGCGCGACTCGCTGGATTCGGCCATCCAGCGGATGAAATCCGCCGCCGGCAAGCGTGCCGCCCGGCCGGCAACCTGGCAGAGCGCTTTTCCGGGGACGCGCTCCACGTCGAGGACCAGTTGCACGCCGCCGCATACGCCCTCGCGGCCGACGGTGCCGACTTCGACTTCCGACCCGTCCCGCATCAAGGTCGTGTTCGACACCATCATATCGATCGGGAAGTAAACGTCGGTGATGGCGGCGTTTGCGTCCAGGAGGACGTACCCCGACTTGAAATCGAGCACTTTCGCCGAATCCGCCACGGCGTTCGGACCGATCGAGAGCAGGTAGTCGAGGAGGGTATTTCCACCCGCGTACGACGGTAACGGTTTTACCATGGTCACCTGCCTTCGATCCGGGTGTACGCCAGCGGATAGAGTCTCGTGCCAGATGGCCCTACGATGATTCCGTGCCCGTTCTTCTGGCTTTGAATCACAAGGTCCGCCGCGCTTTGCCCGCTTCGAAAGCGCTGAGCACGCTGCAGGGCGCCGTTCCGCGACCGGCCGTTCGCTTGAAGCCTCCGCTAAATTTCGAGCCGGCGAAGTTCGGGTCTTGGAACGTCACCCTCCACGGGCGCTGTAAGAGCGATACCAGTCTCGTTTCGTTTCTGCGCCGTGCGGTGCTCGGCTTCGCAAAATTGCACGGCGGTTTCCCGAGCGACGCGCTCGACGACATCGAGTTGGCCGTCGGCGAGGCGCTGGCGAACGCCGCCGAACACGGCCATCGCGAGGGCGGGTGGATTTCGACGTCGTGCAGTCACGACGGCAATAAACTCCGCGTCATCGTCCGTGACAGCGGTCCCCCGTTCGACTATGCGAAGCGGCTGTGCGACCCGGTTCGCGAAATGTCTCCGCGCGGCTATGGGTTACGGATCATGCGCAGCACGATGGATGACGTATGCTTCGAGAACGGTGGTCGCGTCGTAACGCTGACGAAAATGCACGTAACGGCCGCTACCGGCGCGGCGGCGTAATGGGCGCCGATGTCGTCGAGGGCAACGTCGACGCCGAGGGCGGCGTAGACGTCGAGCTTGCGCTCGAGCGGACGCGACCGTGTGCCGGCTTTCGCGCGAGCCGCCGAGCCGGAAGCGAAAGCCGCAGGCCGGCTCGACCCGCGGAATTGCGGCGACGCCGTCGCGGTACCGGATGCCTCAGCAGACGTTGCGCCGGATTTTCGCTCGCGGACCGATTGCGCGCGGGCTCGCTGCCTAGGCGCTCCGCTTAAGGATCACCGTCGCTAGCGGCGGGAGCGTCAATCGAATCGAATACGGCTTGTCGTGCGCGCCGACCGGTTGCGAATCGATTCGCCCGTTGCCGACGCCCGAACCGCCGTAGCGCGCGTCGTCCGTGTTGATCGCCTCGCCGTACGCTCCGCCCGCGGGCACGCCGAGCACGTAGTCGTGCCGCACGACCGGCGTGAAATTCGTCACGCAAATCACGAAATCGTTCGAATCGCGCGCGCGACGGACGAAGGCGATCACGACGTTCTCGCGATCGGAAACGATCCATTCGAGACCCGCCCCTTCCGCGTCGAGTTCGTAAAGCGCGCGCAGCCCGCGATAGGTACGGTTGAGGTCGCCGACGAGCGCCGAGACGCCCGCATTGCGTGGCTCTCCGAGCAGGTCCCAATCGAGCCCGCGATCGTGATTCCACTCGCGTTCTTGCGCGAATTCCGCACCCATGAAGAGCAGCTTCTTTCCGGGGTGCGCGAACATGTAGCCGTAGTACAAACGTAGATTCGCAAAGCGCTGCCAGTCGTCGCCCGGCATCTTGCCGATCAAGGATCCCTTGCCGTACACGACTTCATCGTGCGAGAGCGGCAGCACGAAGTTTTCGGTGAATGCGTAGACGAAGCTGAAGGTCAACGAGTCGAGGTGGTACGTTCGCCAAATCGGGTCGGTGCGCATGAACTCGAGCGTGTCGTGCATCCAGCCCATGTTCCATTTGTAGCCGAAGCCAAGTCCGCCGAGGTAAACGGGTTGCGAAACGTTCGGCCACGCCGTCGACTCTTCGGCAACCGTGATCGCGCCCGGAATCTCGCCGTAGACCGCTTCGTTCGTACGTTTGAGGAATTCGATCGCGCCAAGATTCTCGCGGCCGCCGAAGCGGTTGGGAATCCATTCGCCCGCGCGACGGCTGTAATCGAGATAGAGGATCGACGCAACCGCGTCGACGCGCAGCCCGTCCACGTGGTAGCAGTCGAGCCAGAAAAGCGCGTTCGCGATCAGATAGTTGACGACTTCGTTGCGCTCGAAGTTGAAGATCAGCGTATTCCAGTCGGGCTGAAATCCCTGACGCGGGTCGGCGTGCTCGTAGAGATGGGTTCCGTCGAAATTACCGAGGCCGTGGGCGTCGGTCGGGAAGTGGCCGGGCACCCAATCCAGCAGCACCCCGAGCCCCGCGTCGTGGGCGCATTTGACGAAATAGGCGAAATCTTCCGGCGTTCCGAAGCGGCTCGTCGGCGCGAAGAGCCCGACCGGCTGATAACCCCACGACCCGTCGAAGGGATATTCCGACACCGGCATGAGTTCGAGGTGCGTGAAGCCGAGGTTCGCGACGTAGGGAACCAGCTCGTCGGCGAACTCGCGATACGTCAGATAGCGGTTACCGTCGCCGCGTTTCCACGAACCGAGGTGCGCTTCGTAAATCGAGATCGGCGCGTCGCGTTGCCCCGCCGTCTTTCGCTCGGCTAGCCACGTCGCATCGTTCCAGGTTTCGCGGCCGGGCACGGCGACGATCGACGCCGTGGCGGGCGCGCGTTCCGCCCGAAACGCGAACGGATCGGCCTTGAGCGGCAAGAGCTCACCGAACGCCCCGAGCAGTTCGTATTTATACAAAGTGCCGACGGCGATGCCGGGCAAGAAGATCTCCCAAACGCCGGAACCGGCGCGCAGCCGCATCGGATTGCGCCGGCCGTCCCAATCGTTGAACGGGCCGACGACGGAAACGCGCTTGGCATTGGGCGCCCAAAGGACGAACGAAACGCCCGCGACGCCGTCGATCGCCAGCGGATGTGCCCCGAATTTTTCGTACAGGCGATAGTGCTTGCCCTCGCCGATGAGGTAGACGTCGAGTTCCCCAAGCACCGGCCCGAAGCCGTACGGATCGTCGACGTCGGTACGGAGATCGCCCACCGTTTCGCGCAGCCGGTAGCGGAATCGTTCCGTGCGACCCGGGATGACGCCGGCGAAGAAACCCTTGTCGTGGACCCGGGCCAACTCGGCGACGACCTCGCCCGAGGTCGCGTCGAGCGCTTCAATCCGCGACGCCTGCGGTCGAAACGCGCGAATCGTCACTTCGTGCGAACCCGGCGCCACATGTTCGCCGAGGATTGCGAAGGGATCGCCGTGGTCGCCACGGACGATCGCCTCGATCGCGTCGCTAGCGAGCACCGGCGGTCTCCCGCACTTCGCCGCCGCCGCCGATGATGCTGCGGATGCCTTCGAGCGGGATGCGCACCCACGCGGGCCGATTGGCGAGTTCGTACGACATTTCGTAGAATGCTTTCTCGAGAATAAAGAGGTTGAGCAGTTGATCGGCCGCGGCTTCGTTGCTCGGATACGAGCGCGTTCCGACGATCGTCTCGCGATAGCCCGCGAGGTACGCCTCCACGCTGCGACGTTCCCAGTCGCGAGCGAGCGGTTCGAGAGCGCTCGTGTCTTCGGCCCGTTCGGTCGTCGCGCCGCGCATGCCGGCGACGGCCGCATAATTGATCGAACGCAGCATGCCCGCAACGTCTCGCAGCGGCGACGATTTTTTGCGCCGTTCGGGTAACGGCCGGCCCGGCTCCCCTTCGAAATCGACGATCATGAAGTCATCGGCTACGACGAGGACCTGCCCGAGATGGTAGTCGCCGTGATAGCGCGTCTTCACGATGTCGAGCCGTTCCAACGACGGCAGGGTCAGGCGCGCGTAGAGTTCTTCCCGCGAGCGCAAGAGCGACTTCGCGAAGTCTTGCAGATCCGCCGGGACGCGTTCGAGTTCGCGCTCGAGCGTATCGAGCGCCCGTTCGGCGCTCGCGCGCGCCTGCGCGGCCCACGCGTCCAAGTCGGCCTCCCCGACGGGCTCGGGCTCGAAAGCCGGATCGCCCGTCGATGTCGCGAAAGCGCGGTGCATCTCGCCCGTCCGCACGCCCAGGCGACGCGCGCGCTCGATGAAAATCGCGTGGTAATCTTCCGCTCGCGCCCCCTCGTTCTCCGCGGCCGGAGTCGCTAATTCCGCGGCGGCCGTCATGTCTTTGCGGCGGTCGAAGAAACGCTCGAGGTAGGCGAGCGTCGATGCCCACGCGTCGCCTTGGCTTTCGACGAATTGCTGCACGATTGCGACCGCGGTCGACTCTCCACTCGGGGAGCGATATTCGAGAAAGCCGTAGAGCGGCGGCGTGTTCGCGTATCCGACGGTCGCGAGAAAGCGCGCGACCTCGAGTTCCGGCTGTGGTCCCGGGTGGACCTTGCGGTAACCTTTGAGCACGACGCGTTCGTCGACGACCATCGACGTGTTGCTCTGTTCGACATCCATTCGCCGCACTTTGCGTTCTTTGGGAACGTCGAGAGCCATCAGCGCTTCGGTGGCCGTAGCGACGAACGTGCCCCCGCGCAGCGTGGATAAGCGTGCGTTCGAACGGACGTCGTCGAGGAGTCCGAGCACGAAGGCATCGTTCGCGAAGCCGTCGATCAGGAAGCCGCTGCTCGACCCGCTGCGTACGCGCGACAGCGTCGCGCGGGCGAGGGCCGCGGGACGCTCCGCGCCGGAGCCCTCTTCGGCGATCGCCAGCGGAACGAAATAGCCGCTTGGGGCCGAGACCAGCGCCAAGAAACAACGGACGCCGAAATAACGAAGCGACGAACTGTCGACGAAATCGACGTGCGTGAGCTTGGCATCCTTATCGGAAAACCAGCGTTGATTCGGCAGATACGCCGGCATCACGTCGTTCTCGAAGAGCGCGATCGCCTCGCGACCGACCGGTGTCGCGATCGCGGCTTCGCGCGGTAGCACGAGCGTCGTCAGTTCGGGAAGCTGTCCGGGCAACTCGGCACCCCAGGCCGGCGCTTGGGCCGACTCCGAAAGCAGGAACCAATAAAATGCGTGGCCGGGCAACGTGAGCACGTAGCGCTCGTTGCCGATCGTCGCAAACGAACTCCAACCCGCCATTTCGACCGGGACGCGGCCGGCGAACGCCGCGAGATCGAGCGCCACTTGTTGCGCCGAACGCGCGAGATTGGCCACACAGAGGATGACCTCACCCTCGTACGAGCGCGTGTAAGCAATCACTTTGCGATTGGTCGGCTGCAAGAACTCGAGTTTGCCGCGGCCGAACGCGCGGTAACCCTGGCGAACCCCGATCAACTTCCGCATCCAATTGATCAACGAACCGGGGCTGCGGCTCTGCGCTTCGACGTTGACGCTCTGGTAGCCGTAGACCGGATCCATGATCGGCGGCAGAAAGAGGCGTGCCGGGTCGCTGCGCGAGAAGCCGCCGTTGCGGTCGATCGACCACTGCATCGGCGTGCGCACGCCGTCGCGGTCGCTCAGGTAGATGTTGTCGCCCATGCCGATCTCGTCGCCGTAGTAGACGATCGGCGTTCCCGGCATCGAGAGCAGCAGCCCGGTCAGCAATTCGATCCGGCGCCGGTCGTTTTCCATCAGCGGCGCGAGGCGCCGCCGGATGCCGACGTTGATGCGCGCGCGGGGCTCGGTCGCGTAGATCCGGTACATCGCGTCGCGCTCGCGGTCGGTCACCATCTCGAGCGTCATCTCGTCGTGGTTGCGCAAAAAGATCGCCCATTGGCAACTCTGCGGAATTTCGGGCGTCTGACGCATGATGTCGAGGATCGGGTAGCGATCCTCTTCGGCGATCGCCATGAACATGCGCGGCATCAGCGGAAAGTGAAACGCCATGTGGCACTCGTCACCGTCGCCGAAGTACTGCCGCACGTCTTCGGGCCACTGATTCGCTTCGGCGAGGAAGACCTTGTCCCGATACTCGTTATCGAGGACCGCGCGGAAGATCTTGATGACGCCGTGCGTCTCGGGCAGGTTCTCGCAATTGGTTCCCTCGCGCTCGCAGAGATAGGGCACGGCGTCGAGCCGCAGGCCGTCGACGCCGGTGTCGAGCCAAAAGCGCATCACGTTGAGCATCGCTTCGATCACGCGCGGGTTCTCGAAGTTGAGATCGGGCTGGTGCGAGAAGAAGCGGTGCCAGTAATATTGGCCGGCGACCGGATCCCAGGTCCAGTTCGACGTCTCCGTATCCGTGAAGATGATCCGCGTGTCGGCGTACTTCTTGTCGCTGTCGCTCCAGACGTAGAAGTCGCGCCAGACCGACCCCTTGCGCGCCCGGCGCGCCCGCTGAAACCAGGCGTGCTGGTCCGAGGTGTGGTTGATGACGAGCTCGATGAGCACGCGGATGCCGCGGTCGTGCGCGGCCTTCACGAACGCGCGGAAGTCGTGCATCGTGCCGTACGCCGGATTGACGGCGCGGTAGTCGCCGATGTCGTAGCCGTCGTCGCGCATCGGCGACGGGAAGAACGGTAAGAGCCAGACGCACGTGGCGCCGAGATTCTTGATGTAATCGAGCTTCTGCGTGAGGCCGGCAAAGTCACCGATGCCGTCGTCGTTGGCATCGTAGAAGGCCTTGACGTGCACCTGATAGATGACGGCGTCTTTAAACCAGAGCGGGTCGGAATCGTTCACGGTTCATCCTGCGGCTGGGAAGTGATGCGGGGCGCCGGCAATTCGAGGCGAAAGACGGCCGCCGGATTGATTTGCGGGTCGAGCCGCCAACGATGCGCGGAGCCGCGCCATTCATGTTTGGTCGAACCGAGCAATTCCTCGAGGGCGTACGGCTCGTCGTCGGCGATGCCGTATTCGCCGGTCGGAAACCAGAGCAACGGATCGTGCGCGGCGAACGGGTCCAAGTTCACCGCGACGAAAACCACGTTCCCGCCGGTACGCTTGCCGTAGAAAAGCACCGCGTCGTCGTCGGCCCGGTAAAACCGGACGTTGCGCCAATCCTGCAGCGCCGGGTTGTTGCGCCGAATCGCGTTGAGGCGCCCGATTTCCGCTTTGATGTTTCCCGGCGCATTCCAGTCGCGAACCTTGATCTCATACTTCTCCGAATCGGCATACTCTTCGCGGCCGGGCAACGCCGCGTTCTCACAGAGTTCGTAACCGCTGTAGATTCCGTATAAACTCGAGAGCGTCGCCGCGAGGACCAGCCGGATGACGAACGCGGGCCGGCCGCCCGACTGCAGGAAGGGCGGCAGTATGTCGGGCGTGTTCGGCCAAAAGCTCGGGCGATAGAACTGGGCCATATCGCTGCGGGCGAGCTGGGTCGCGTATGCGGTGAGCTCGGCTTTGGTCGTGCGCCAGGTGAAGTAGGTGTAAGATTGTGAAAAGCCGCGCTTCGCGAGCTCGTTCATGACTTTAGGCCGCGTGAACGCCTCGGCCAAAAAGAGCGTCTCGGGAAATTTGGAGCGGACGTCGGCGATCATCCATTCCCAGAAAGCGAACGGTTTCGTGTGGGGATTGTCGACACGGAAAACCCGCACGCCGTGCGAGATCCAAAAGAGCACGATGTCGCGCAAGGCGCCCCACAGCGCCGGTGCGTGCGGACCGTACCAATTGAAATTGACGATATCCTGGTACTTCTTCGGCGGGTTCTCCGCATATTTGATCGTTCCGTCGGGCCGCACGGTAAACCACTCGGGGTGCTGGGCGAGGAACGGGTGATTGGGCGAACACTGCAGGGCGTAGTCGAGCGCGACCTCGAGGCCGTTCGCCCGCGCGGCCGAGACGAACGCGTCGAAATCCGCAAGCGTACCCAGGGCCGGTTCGACGCTCGTATGACCGCCGTTCTCGTTGCCGATCGCCCAGGGGCTGCCGGGATCGGTCGGGAGCGGATCGAGCGTGTTATTCTTTCCTTTGCGAAAGGCCCGGCCGATCGGATGGATCGGCGGCAGGTACACGACGTCGAACCCGAGGCCGGCGATCTCCGGCAGGCGTTTCGCCGCGTCCGCGAAGGTCCCGTGGACGCCCGGCTGCGTCCCCTGCGAACGGGGGAACAACTCTTACCACGCCGCGAACTGCGCTTGCGGGCGATCGACGTCGACGCGATAGCGGGGCGTTCGGGTCGCTTGCGTCCGGTCCGGCGCTCGCGCCGCAAGGGCAGCGACGCTTTCGGCGAGCATCTCCGTGGCGCGCGCGTCATCGTTCGCGAGCGATTCGATCTTGCCGATGACCGTAGCGAGTTCGGATCGGGACGCGCCCCAGGCGCGCTCGCGCGCGGCCGCGAGCAATTCGAGGCCTTCGCGGATCTCGACGGTCAGCGCTAGCCCGGCCGCCTTTTTTAGCGCGGCGTCGTGCTGCCAGGTTGCGAACGCATCGGGCCAGGCCTCGAGCGTGAACTCGTACGTCGTCGCGCGCGCCACCCGGAAACTGCCGCCGAAACGGTCGTTCTCGATGAGTTCGAACGGCGTTTCGCGCCAGCGTTCGGCGCCGGCTTCGCGATGCAGCAACACGGCCGAAACGGCATCGTGACCTTCCCGGAAAACGTCGGCTTCGACGTCGACCCGTTCGCCGATGATGCGCTTGACGGCAAAGCGTCCGCCATCGATTTGCGGTGTCACGTTTTCAATCGCGACGGGACGCGCGTCGACGATCGGGTAGCTCGGCGTCGCGCCGTTCTGCGGCGTGGCGAAGATGCGGATTTCGAGCGGCCGCAGTTGGATGCGGCGGTCGTACGAAAGCGTGCGCGTGGTCGTTTCACCCCGGCGGGTGATTTCGAGCGGCAGGCCGTCGATCGCCGCCAACAGCGACGCCGAATCGATCGTCGCGTTCGCGTCGCGGCGCGGATTGAGCAGCGCGACGACGACGCCGTCGCGCCGCGTCGAGCCCGAACGCAGCAGCGCGATCGCGTCGTCGCGGTGCGGCGCGATCAAGCGTTCCGCGCCCTCTTCGTTGAGCAACGGCATCGCCGCTTTCATCGCATTGACGTCCGCGATGAAGGACCGCAGATCGAAGCGGGGCTGCTCCCAGTCCGCGGGCCGGGTCGTAACCACGTCGAGCTTGCGCGCGAATCCGAACTCGTAACCGACCGGCATCATGACGCCGCTCGAGAAGAAGGCGGCGAAAAGATAGCGGAAGCGATATTCCGCTTCGAGTTCGAGCGGGCTCTGGCCGGCGAATTCGGCCGCCAGCCGCGGCGTATCGTGGCTTTCCGGAAAGGCGATGGACGGTGCGATGTGGCGATAGCTCTCGTATTGCTCGAAGAGCCACTCCGAACGAAAGTCCCACCACTTCGAGCTGTTGAAGAGATAGTCGAAGCCGGCGTCGCCGAGTTGCTCGACTTCTTCGGGCCGACAGCCGAGGGTCTCGGCCGCAAAGAGCGCCTGCGAATCGACGCGCCGCGCGGCCGATATGACCTCCTCCCAGACGGATCCGGGGACTTTGTAGGCTGCGTCGCAGCGAAAGCCGCGCACGCCGAGCCCGAGATAATGGGCGACGACTTCGCTGAAGAACGCGATCATCTCAGCGCGCACGGGCCGCTCGCTGAAATCGAGTTCGGCGAGATCGCCCCAAACGGTGATCTTTTCCGGCTCGTCCGGATCGACGGCGTGCGGCGCGACGAGGTTGCCCGCGTCGTCGCGAACGTACCAGAGCGAACGCTCGGACACGAGCGGCGAATCGGCGGCCGTGTGATTGATCACGAGATCGAGCATCACGGCGAGGCCGCGGGCGCGCGCCGCCGCGACCATCTCGCGCACGATGTCGGCCTCGGGCCGCGCGTCGCTGCCACGCAGCAGCGGATTGAGGCGGTAATAATCCGCGACCGCATAGAGGCTGCCGGAGCCGCCTACGGCATGGATCGGATTGAGGAAGACCCAGTCGAAGCCCATCGCCGCGATCCGGTCGAAGTGGCCGGGCCACTGCGCCATCGCTCCGGCCAACGTCGGGAAGAGGTTGTAGACGCGCGGTCCCATCGCGAGGTTCCTTACCCCTTTGGAGGCGCACCGCCCGGTTCTGGGTAGCTTCCTCTCGATGGCAAGCGAGGAATCCGGGAGCACGGTCGAGCTCACCGAAGACGAAGAACGCGAGGTCGAGCAGCGAACGCCGCCGCGCGCGGCGGTCGTTTTCGAGACCGTGCGACGGGAGGGGGAAGTCGAACTCCGCCGCCCGGTCTTTTCGCTCGCGCTTTCGGGATATGCGGCCGGACTTTCGATGGGGGCCTCGCTCGCCGGCGAAGGGCTCATTCGTTCGATGTTGCCCGACGCCGCCTGGCGGCCCCTTGCGGTGAGCTTCGGCTATACGCTCGGCTTCATGATCGTCGTGCTCGGCCGCCAGCAGCTCTTCACTGAAAATACGATCACGGCGATCTTGCCGCTACTCGACGGCAAGGACAAGCGGCGAAAACTTGCCCAGGTGCTGCGCTTGTGGAGCGTCGTTCTGGTCGCAAACATCGTCGGTGCCGGCTGCTTCGCGTTCGCAGCGGCCCATTCGACGATCTTTTCAAGCGACGTGCGAGCCACGTTCGTGACGATCGGGCACGAGGCGGCGGCGCCGGGGTTCAGCAGCATCCTCTTGCGCGGCATCGCGTCGGGCTGGCTCATCGCGCTCATGGTCTGGATGCTGCCCGGCGCCGATACGAACCGGCCGTTCATCGTGTTGCTCATCACGTACTTCGTCGGGCTCGGCTCGTTTTCGCACATCATCGCGGGGTCGGTCGAAACGTTGTATCTGGTTGCAGTCGGTCAGCTCACGTGGGCGCAGTACGCCGTGGGCTTCCTCGTGCCGGTCTTTATCGGCAACGTGATCGGCGGCTCGTCGCTGGTCGCGTTGCTCAATTACGGCCAAATCGTCGCCGAGGGCTGAGG
>Ga0116227_10004543_pt1 | contig 30018 bp, 27 predicted proteins | sample S1TSphgellanicum_FD_89693 | JGI IMG/M metagenome (GOLD analysis project Ga0116227, IMG submission 89693) | Host-associated microbial communities from peat moss isolated from Minnesota, USA - S1T2_Fb - Sphagnum magellanicum MG | ecosystem: Host-associated > Plants > Peat moss > Unclassified... | reverse complement strand
TTTATGTGTGTGTGAATTATTTTTGGGGGTTTTAATTGTTTTTTTTACTTTTGGCAACCCTTTTTGGGGGAATTTTTTTTTTTTTTTTTAAAAAAAATTAATTTTTTTTTTTTTTATTTTTTTTTCACAAATATTATTAATATTAATAAAACCCCCCCCCCCCCCCACCCACCATAGGTCAGGTCTAAACAATATAAACACACCTTGGTACATCCCAACAACTCATCAAGGGCCTTCCAACCATATCAAGTGATTTGGGGGATCTCAACATGATGAACAAAAGAAACCCTAATTCTAGGGTTTAGGGTTTTGGATTGACTCTTTGGATTCATGCACATTGTCAATGATTGTTTCAAAATTTGGACTAATAATTCAAACAACTAGCAAACTGGTATAACTTTGCATCATTGAAATAATATAATGGTTGATTAATACCCTACTACCTTGGCAGCTTTGACAATAATTATATTATTTTTCTGAAATGTTGAAATATTCACACAAAAAAATTCAAATAACGATAAATTATTGAAAGAAAATATTGAATCTTTAAGAATATTCCAGTTGTCAAAATGAAAATCTCAATATTTTAACTAGTTATTTGACAGACACATGTTGAAGCTGCCGAGGTGCTACAATATTGTAATCAAGGTTTTTTTTTGTTCAATTTTGTGATGTCAAAATTTTGGTAATTTTTTTCAAAAACTTAATGAAATTAATTGAATTTTAGGAGAACAGAATTTTCTATTTTCATGGTCAAAAAAATAATCTGTTACAAAAAAGTTGAATGAATGTTTTAAAACATCAAAATTATGAATAAGTCTTTTTCTTTAAAAAAATGTTTATGGACATTGTTTAAAGATTGCAACCTACAATAGGGATTAGATGAGTTCTTCACAAATGGTTTGGAGTTTTCATATTACAACCAGTGATCTTTGTCTAGCAAATTTTGTCAGTTTTTGGCCCAAATAATTGGGAAACTTTTGCATAAATAAAAACTTTCCAAGTGTAAATTTGACTTTAAGAAACAAAGAAACATTGAAGTATGTGTTCATCCTTTGTTTGCATAGTTGTAAAATTCAATGGGTATAAGGTTAGTAGTGAAGATAGGATTTTCATTCCACTTGTTATTCATACAATCCTAGGGCAATCATAGAAGATTACAAAGGTGCTACAAATCCTTTGGAAAAGGAGGTGCCTCTAGAACTTGCTAGAGAGAGAAACATTCATTCATACTTGGATGCCAAACACAACATCATTAAATACCTATATAGAGTTCATTGTGGAATTTTTCCACACTAAATTTAAAGCACTCTCTCTAAACTTTAAACCCTAAACCCTTGACACCACCATCCATTGAAACTCGACAAGTGCCATATGGAGTCCATCATCATAGCCCAAATTATGATAAATGATGATGAAGGGACTTCAAGTGTGCAGTTATGGGTATATGTCCAAAAAAGTATGGCTCCCACCCCCTCTTTTTCCTCCATTCTCCAATAAAATTTTAATCTAATTAAAAAAGAAATTACAAATTGTGCTACTATTGATTCAAATCTTTAATTGTGAAGAACGACATGGAAAAGAAATCTCGAAATGCATCATGTAGATATGAAAGGGAAAAAGGATAGAAGAAGCTAGAGATATGGTAGAGGTGAGGAATACCAAATATTTTCACAATTGTAGTTTTGGGGGGCGGGGTGCTAAGGGTTCCCTGGGTGGGCTTCCATTTAAGAAGGTGCTTTCAAATACAAAGAGAACAACCTTGGAGTGCTTTACATGAAGAGGAAAGCATGACTATACAAGCACCCCCAACCCTTCATAGAAGAGACACCCAAGTATGGAATACCAAAAGGGCCATACTTTCACCATACCCCTTGCTTTGAAAAATAATATTTCATTATCTCATAATAGACTCCATTAACACAGAGTAGATTATTTATTTATTTATTTATTTTTCTGTCTAGAGCCCACAATTTCAAAACCCCTAGCATAGGGTTTTTGATTTTGAGCATGGTGTTTTTGATTTCAAGCACAAGGTTTGGACTTTGGGTCTTGTGAAAGTTGGGCATGTTTATAAAATTATATTAGTGTTCAAGTGCCAATCTCAAGTTTTTGATCGTGGGTGTGTTTAGAATAAAAACCCCAATGCTCAAAATGGAAAACCCCCTGCTTGAGATTTTAAAACCCTTTTCTCAAAATAAAAAACCCCTTGCTTGAGATTTAAAAACCCTTTTCTCAAAACCAAAAACCCCACACTTAAGATTTTAAAAACCCTTTCCTCAAAATCAAAAACCCCACACTTGGAATCAAAACCTTGTGCTAGGGGCTTTCAAATCGTGCACTTCAGGAAAAGAAAGAATCTACAACCCCCATGCTAAAAAGAATCGATCCAGGGCTCATGAAATATTCTATGAGGCAAAAGGGGATGGTAAAAGTATGACCCTTTTGATATTCCATACCCCAAAGAGCATTCTTTCTTCATGATAGAAAAGACTTATCCATGAAGTAACCCTGTCTTCACCCTGTCTTTGGGCCTCCTTTCACCCCCTATCCCCTCTTTCAGTGGTATCCGCAAAGTAAAGACATTTCAATAAATCTCAGTATGAAATGCTGATGCTCAGCATTTAATGCACAAGGTTCAGGACTAATTATAGTAGTCGTATAGTTAGGAGCAGTGAAAATATATGTAGCAGCAGTGGAGGCGCTCACGAAAAAGGAAAGACAAGATGAAACTCAGTTTACCACCAAAGTTGATGGTTTTCTGAGTTTCATCCCCCGTTGGATGTTAATGTACTTTTTAGGAGGTTTTTTTTTAATCTCACCCTGTGTATTCTCACTCTCAGGGTTCTGGTGCTGTGTTTTTCTTACTTTATGGATAACTCTAATATCATAAGCAGATAGCTATAGTCATCCCCACTCATACTCTTGGGTATATTACACCCAAGTACACATCTTTCTACACACACAACTAATCTCATAAATGAATCCCAATCAGACAAGATCCAAACAAGTACAACAAGTTCAGTCGGGAGTCTTCAGGCATGACATGATAATATATGTAGTCTCTGAAAGTAGTCATGATAATTGCGGCAAATAGGGTCAACCATTCATTCATCCACATTTTGTATGGCCGGGCTGCATGGCTTTTAAATGTGTGCTTTGTGGAGAAAATGATTTCACTATCGCCACAAAACTCACAAAACACCAAAGAGAAGAGAACGGAAGAAGAACTTTCATGCAAACTTTGCAACTTTAAACACCGCACCAACAGTTGTGAAATGATAATCCACCGAGTGGGTGTTGACTGGTAGTGCTTCATTCAAATGAGTGCCCTGGCATGTTGTAGAAGTGTTTTTTATATTTTTAAAATTTTCCTCAAGTAAATATCACGGATGCAAAATTTATGATCCCTGACAAATGGATAACTATGAAATTGGCCCATGTGAAACTGTTGAATCATGTAAATGCTAGGGTGGAGTAGTATATTTTAATAGTTATTCTATAAAATCATGATTTTGACTCCCCCCCCTCTCTCTTTTAACTGCTTGGGTTCAGCTAGGTATTTGGGAAATTATGTTTTAAAAACGGTTAAATTGTTATAGAATATTTTGATATTTGATGGGCACATTTTGAGGTTGTTTGCCTACCCCCATAATAAGCTATCAAGGGTAAGCAATCATTGCTCTATTTAGTATGGTAGGATATTGTGATGCATATTACTTGGTTGTGGGGACCTCCAAAGCTTTTGTATAAGCATGTTAGTATTTACTTGCTTCTTGTATTTCTTGCGGTGTTACTAGAGCACTTCACATTAGGTACCTAGACTCTTATTTTACAAAGGAGCTTTCCATCTATATGTATGAAACACACTTTTTCCACTCCACCGTACACTTAGCTAGTTACGTATACCTAATCACCAATTCGTGCACCCCTTTAGCATCCCAATTAGGCCAATTCCTACTATTATTTTTGCATGAGACGGTTGGCACATTATTGATCATCCTAGTAAGGATATCTAACAACGTATGTTTACCTTTGTGCACAATCACTATACATATCCCCACAATATATTTACCCCTAGTTGCACTCCCCAAGGCAAAAAGGAGTGCTGATCACACACAAATTTCAAAAAGATTTTCTAGGCATACATACAATGAGGTGTGCAAGTATGAGTCAAATATGCCTGGTTTCTTTTTCATTTAAGGTTGGGGATCTGAGTGGGAATGAATTAAATAGATTTATGGCCATAAAGGGGTTTTGTTTTCCCTTCAAGTGTTTTTGACCAACTGTCCCAATAAAGTTCTCCATACATTCCTCCTTCATGTTATTGGATATGCTTCACCGATATGTTCCTTTTGTTCAATGTTGTGCATCTTATGTGTGTACCCCATCTTGTGCACTCACACTTAGCATCCCAATTAGGTGATTTCCCTCCATGATTTGTGTCCAAAGTTGGCACGGTATGCATTATTCGCTAGAAAGGATAGTAATAATATCCAAAGAACCCCAAAGCAAACCAAGACATAAAATTATGATTTTTTTTAAAAAAAAATTGGTATTAGATTTGTATGTTTTGGACATAACATGATAATTTATTTTTTCTGAGATTGTGTTTTCGACATCAAATCCATAAGCTGACATATTGACGTCATTGTGCTTCAGATCTTCAAACATCGCACATGACAATTTGCAGCCAAGGGGGGGGGGAGCACATCAGAAGATGATGAACTGAATAAAGATGCTCATCATCTATCTGAGCACCACAAATTTTCTTCTGGCTGGCAAGGCATTTTAGCCTCAAAGGCACATGGCTATATGGCAACAGCACCAGGGGCAGGATGTTAAACACACCCCCCCTCCCGTTCCCCACCCTTTGAACTTTACAGATGTCAGTGTGGCACCCTGTGCATTGCAGCACCCGCATGGTTCTGAAAGAACTTCTGATCTCCATGTTCTGCTAAGTGTTGTTCCATGTTCTCCATGCTAGCCGAACACCGATGTGGCAGAACCGAACCATGCGGGTGCTACAGAGGGGCTCTGCATTGACACCCACCAAGTTTGTAGTAGGGGGGTGTTTAACATCATCCCCACCCACCAGGCAGGGAGGACTTTCTAATACACACCGTTTGCAAGAACAACTGCACCATACAGTTGCTCCCCCTCAGCCCTGACAATTAAATACTTTGTCAACATTTTGACTCAAGATTTAACACTTCTTCTCCACACATAAAAAGCCCTTGGAGAAAGTATTTGGAGGGCACCTTTTATTGGTGTTGCCTACCAAGGCAAGGATATTGTGTTTAGATTCATTATAGAGTATTATAGTAGCTTAATGGATTTTGGCCCTTAGGTAATAATAGGTCTATTTTTTTATGACGATTTTTGAAAGATGATATTTTGGCTTGTGTTGAAACTTGAGATTAGTTATCCGAGTTATAATAATTGGAATGATTTTGATTTCTTTTAGAGGATTTTTTGAAGATCATATTTTTGCATGATGAAATATTTGAGTTTCCATAATTCTTCTTTTGCCTTAAGATACGTTTTTTAATAGAAATGGCAAGGCCACAGTGTGACACACCCCTTGAAATTTCGTAGTGTATCTGGAGGCACCTTTATAGAGAGGAATATTTTCTCCCATCAGAGGATGCACTTCACATTTTAAGGGCGGGCTAACGCCCTCTGTCCAACATAAAACCCTGCCATACAGGGGCAGTGCATGAAGGCCATCAACCTCCCTCAATGAGACGGTCAAGCTTTACACCCGTTAATGCCCTTGGAAGGGGGGGGGGTTCCTCAAATGTAAGCTAACCCTTAGCTGGCGCCTTCAGGGTTGGACCCTTATTTCAGGTATGCCCCCTTGCTTGGGCATTACCATACATAATAGGCCTGGAGTAGACCTCTTATCACAGATGTAAGGTACCTCCACCTCTTGACCTGCACAATGTTAGGCTCATCATAATGTTCACCTTGTGCCTTACAATGGCTTAGATCCCAGGGTGTGAGACTTTCTCAAAATGTGGGCAGACTCAAATACCACCTTCTCTTAAGCCCCTATTATTTTGGGAATAACTCTCACCCTTCAGCACTCACCTTACATATTCAAAACAAAGTGGTGTGTCACACTGTAGCCGTGCCATTTACAATAAAAAGTATTTTAAGGCAAAAGAAGAATTATGGAAACTCAAATATTTCACCATGCAAAAATATAATCTTCAAAAAATCCTCTTAAAGAAACCAAAATTCTTCAAGATGTTATAACTCTATAACTAATCTCAAGTTTCAACACGAACCAAAATATCATCTTTCAAAATTCCTCACATAAAAATAGACCTATTGCTTAAGGGCCAAAATACCTTAAGCTACTACACTCCATAATGAATCTAATGGTGCATTCACACTTGACGTTAAGTATGTTAATAAAGATCTAGGTGGCATCTTAGGTGGCACCCAATGTTAAATGGGCGATAGTTTAATGTTAAGTGAATGTTAACTTAACATAAAATGTTCATGGTGAGTAGATGTAAGTCCTAAATGACTAGCATGGTGTTAGGGGACTCAACACTAGTGTCCCTAATATTCTTGCCTACCAAGGCAAGGCCAATAAAGGTAAAGGAAACCTCTTGTCAATGGGTATCTATCTAGTTTTTTTATTTTGTATTTTTTCTTTATTTATTTATTTATTTATTTATCTATCGATCTATAGAGCATTTTGGGTTGGCAATGGTTATTGCCCAGCAGAGTGCGGTTCACACTTTTGAAAAAAATTCTCCCTGCAAATAGCCCCTCACATCTCTGAGAGAAATGGTTGGCAATTCTGGCTAGTTTGCAGATGTATCAGCAGCTCCCTCATAAATCAGACAAATTTTGGAACTTTGGCAGTGCATCATCATCAATGGTTTTCCAATTTACATATATGTGTATATATATATGACTTGGCTAATTTTTTCCAAAGTAATCAAAATTTGTCAAATCTACACTAGAGAAACAAAAAAATTGGGAAATTTTGTCCCCAAAAATAAAATAAAATAAAATCATTGATCATCATCAACAATTCCCTCACAAAATATGTCCAAAAAAACCCTAGGCAAATTCTTGCAATTGGAGGTGCAAAACCCATGACCATCAAAATGGCAAGCTGCTAAGGATTTCAGTTTCCACAAAGCACAAGAGAGACAGAGCACTTTTACACCATCTGATTTCATGGATCAAAAAAGCATTTGATATCTACCTATCCAGTTGCAGAAAACCATGTGAATAAATTGTTGCCTCTACATGTAAAGGTTGGAGGGAGAGACTATGCAAATAGACTCATGCACACAACGTAAAGCACTGCCTGGATTTTTCCTTTGTATTTTCAGCTCCATTACCTGCCTGAAGAAACCTGTACTCAGGCCCTTCTTCTTCTATATGAAGAGTTTAGTTCATTTGGTCCCACATTTTGAGAAAAATGTTGAGCAGATGTTATTGTAAACTATGACTTCAATCTTTGAGGAAGATGATGGGAGCATTTCCTATTTTAACTATTGTTGCTGCTTTGAACTTTTGAATTTTGCCATAAATGGAAAGAGGCAGAGAGCTACTACCTACTATTACTAGTGTGAACCCCGTGCATAATGCACAGGTGTGTTATTTCAACAATGTTTGGTTGATGTTTTTGGTTTTTTTTTTAAAAAATTCTTTTCAAACAACCATTGGTCCCCCCAGTTCTTTATATTTTTCCAATTGCTGCTAATCACCGATTTCCATTGGATCACCCTGGGCCAGAGTGATTCAGCACCCATCGGCACACCATCCATCCACTAGATGCCTGAACTTGTTGTGGATGAACCTCTCCCGTGCCCAGCCCGCCCGTGCTGATCCATCGTCACTGACTGACTGATCAAGTGAATTAATATATATGATTTTATGGTGAAAATAGAATACTATGAAATATTTCAAAAGATTCTTTATTTCCCTTCACTAAAATAACCCTAAGATTTTTCCTCATTTCTACAAAATAGCCATAACCCTAAAAAAAGGGGATGTGAATCCAACAAAAGGTTTTTTTCTTTGGGGCAAAAAAATGGCACAATGTCGTCCTATTTCGAGGAAAAGACAGTTGAAATCGCCAGATTTAGAACATAGCATCTAGGATTTCGCCAGAATATAACCAGGTTCCAAAAAACATTTACTTCACTCTATAGCCTGTAGCCAAATTTGGTTACCTCCTCTTGATTGCCAGCAGGGTTGTTTTTTTTGTTCAAATTCCCCAAGTAAGTCCACTGACGAGGATCCCCAGAATTAATTAGCATTAAATGGCGACTACCTTAGGTGGGTTTTGGAATTTTAACAAGAGTGCAACACAAGTGGCAGCAACCTAGGAAGTGCCTAGGTCTAGATGTGGCTAATTTAATTTTTTTATTTCAGAAAATGGCGAAAAAAATCCCTACAAATCACAAAATTTTCCTTTTTTTTCATTTTTTGAAAAAAAAACGCCAAGTTGCGAAATGTCGCCATAAAAGAAAATAAACAAGGGATGTGTCACACTGTGGCCCTGCCATTTACATTGAAAGGTATCTTGAGGCAAAAAGAAAGAATTATGGAAACTCAAATATTCCACCATACAAAAATAAAATCTTCAAAAAATATTCTAAAAGAAATCAAAATCCTTCAAGATATTATAACTCTATAACTAATCTCAAGTTTCAACACAAGCCAAAATATCATCTTTCAAAAATCCTCATATAAAAATAGACCTAATATTACCTAGGGGCCAAAATCCCTTAAGCTACTATACTCTATAATGAACCTAAACACAATGTCCTTGCCTTGGTAGGCAAGGCAGGCCAAAAAAAATTTATTTGCCAGGCCACCTACCTACCTCACGAATTTGAAAAAGAAAAAACCTGGTTCCAATTCAAGACTCAAGGAGCGTGTGTGGGTTCCTGGAAGAAAGGGATTTGCTGTTTTCTTGTTTTCTCCGCTACCGACCATTTCGTTCGTTCATAAATGCGGAGGAATCAAGGTTTGCATTGATGAGATGAAGAAGCTTGAAGAAGAAATAGAAGAACAAGAAGAAGCACGTAAAAGCAAGGCAAGGATCTCGCGAGGATTGAGGGGAGGGAGTTTCAAAGCAGTCCTCGAGTCTCGAGAGATATGAAGAAACAAAAGGAAGTATGATCGATCGATTGATTGATTGCACATACATCAATGTACTCCATTTTATGGAATAGAAAGTTGAAACCTTTCGCGCCGAGCATTTTTTTTTGGGTGTAATTTCACGCGCTTCGCTTTTCTTTTACTGATGTTGTTGGATTTCTTCCTGTTTGAAACTCTCTCTCTCTCTCTCTCTCTCTCTCTCTCTCTTCTGTTTCCCAAAATCTGACCCCTTTCTTTAGTTTAGGTTTTGGATTCAAGTCTCTTCTGTTGTTGCTCCTGCTGCTGCTCTTTCTTCTTCTCCTCCTCCATGCCTTGGGGGCATGCATACCTTTGGCATTTTATTGGCTCTGCTCTTCAAGGTAGAGACATTGTGATGCACCCACAAACGGGCCAAAGTTAGACCAAAGTTGGGTATCCTTACATTCATTCATTCTAGGATCGTCTGGAGTCCACCATAAAAACATTTCCCACAGAACTGAAGGATCCACTGGTGCTTCACCATACTAAACAACATGTGTTTTCCATTTAGTATGCTGAATATTTATCATCTTTATGGATGTCACTTAAATGGCAGAGTCAGTATGCCCTTCAGTGTAGTAGCAACATTGTGATGCACTCATAAACAGGCCAAAGTTTGCTATCCCTACTACATACATACATTCAAGGTCATGTGAAGTCTCCAATATAGAAACATTTCTGGCATTACTGAAGGATCCACTTGACCTTCACTATACTAACCACCATGTGTTTCCAATTTAGTACCTATGTTGAATATTTATCATCCTTATAGAAATGTCATTTAAAGAGCAGAGTCATTATCGGTTGAGCCGCTTGTTAATGGCCATGTGGTGCACCCTCCATTTGTAGGTGACACTAGACCTCCTTCTGGAAACTCTGTTATTCTTCTTCTTTATGGATTGATCACAACTGATTCTACTGTCAAAGCAACAGGTGCAGAAAGACAAAGAGGGGCTTCCTCCACAAAGATCTGGTCCTGTAAATGGCTTTGGAAATTCTTGTAAATTCAAAGCCTTTTGAGGAACAGATGATGATAATGTGAGGTGGGTGTAACATGTCCTTGGAAAACTCCTGTAGATTTCCTACATTTCATGCTTTCGCTCATGTTGTTGCCTATTGGATTGTCATGGTTGTTACTGCTTGGTTCTTGCCAGGTCATGTGGTTTCTTTGCAGCTTATATATGTTGTGGGATTCTATGAGGCAAGAAAGAGAAATATTATCCAGAGATAGCAAAGGGGGATTTACTGGTTCTGAATGTGATCAACATCATGTTGTGTCTGGAATGATCATGACAGAGTCAAATAAAGTTATAGAAAAGGTCTATTTTGATGACACTTGCATTGATTGTTCATCAATCTTGGCATTTGGAAATGCCCCAGATTCTTGATGACAAGAAGCTTAATGGATTTCTTTGTGTGCAGGAGGGGGTTTAAATTAATGCCAGAGAAGTGCAGTTGGGGATGATATATGCAGGAGACAAAGGTGCAATGGCTGGCAAAGTTGCCAGGAAAATCCTCCAGCCAAAGAGGGACACAGGCACCTGCAGCACCCAGGTCACTGTGCTGAATCTGCCTTCTCTTCTATTTGACAGGTCGAGTCTCTAACACAAAATCAAGCCAATATGTCCAGTTGAAACTCAAAATGCACAGATCCTTACTCCAGATGCAGACCCCTCTGTCCATGCTTACTGTGAATTCAAAAGAGGAAAAGGTAATGGAAAAGACTTGTGTGTGCAATTGGAGATATCATTGCAGAGAAGACAGAGACCTAATGGAGATTGGAATGGGAAGTGGGTTTGCATAATTCTAAGGTGATTACCCATATGAGGGTGTGACCAGCTTCATGATCACATCCATTTGGGGGGCGGGCTACCAAATTATCATCTTCTCAGGTCTGTAACCTGGGTTGTAACTTGCACATTCAATTTGCATGAGATTGCCATGCAACTTTTGTGGTTGTCGTAGTTTCTGCCATGCTTTTTAGAAAACTACATAAACACTCATAGCAATCCATGCATATGTCTGTTACACAAACATTTGATCAGCCTCTATCAAATGTGTGAAGAATTGGGGAGTTGGCCTTTGGTTGTGTAGGTTGTTACAAGTATGCCAGTACAGAATATTATATGATGGACAGTGGGAAGAAGACCCACTACATGGGAGTTGGTGTCCACAACAGGGTTGTCATTCACTGCTGTTTTGTAAATGCCAGTTGTTTGTTTATAGAAAATTGTCATGGAATGCGTGCTTCTTCCCTGTTGCTGGAATCTCATGAAGATCATTTGTTATCTGATTATGCATGATTTTGTCAAACATATTGGCTGAGAGAGGGTTCACTATGCCCAACCTTCCTCCTAGAAAAAATAGAGATATATTTGTCCAAAGAATCTAGTGAAAGAAACCACAATGTTGAAGTACCATATTGGGTCCCAGAACATTTCACATCTTTCAACTCCTCCTCCAGGCATTTAGAATATGTTCTGGGAACAATATGGGCCCCATCCAAGACATTTTTCTTGAAACGGTTGTGACTATCATGGGTCTCAATTGACCCCCGAATTGAAGGAACTGATTCCACAGCCATAGCATAATGTGAGCTGGAAAATGTATTGGAACAACTGGTTAGGGTTTAGGGATTTAGGGTTTAGTGAGATTGGTACGAAGGTCCTGTGAAGAGGAAACGAAGAGACGAGAAAGGTTGGGTTTTGAGATAAGCTCCTATGACTACACCATCCATTGTTGATGCTGCCACCAGCAGCAGTGTATTTGCGAGCTAGTGTCGTTGCGCGCGCCCAGGAATCAAAGCTTGTGTTGGGGCTCTCCTATCTATCGGACTCGATACACCAGTGTTGAGCAGCATGGCGAGTACTCCGTCCTCCTCTTCCTCCGCATGTCCACCTGGAGAAGTTCCTTTCCGTCTTTTGATTTTGGAGATGGGTACAGGCTACGATCAGCACGGGTTAGGTCTCTGTCCTTACCACCCCCACAACGCTGGCTGGTTTCTTATGGAATGACAATGGCTCGCGATATGATGAGTTTTGGAATCTGGAGAAGAATGGGTTTGGAAACTTGACAAATTGCGAGGGACGGGGGGAATGCAGGCAAGATGTTACAGCGGCTGCTGTTAGGGCGTGCAAGGATGCCATCTGCTCTAACTCCATCCCAGCTTTCAGCACTGGTACTTTACTCCTATCACTTTTTGCACTTTACTTTCTCTGAGTCTTGACCCACACGAAACAGGAGAGGAACTACTACACTGCACCTCTGCAGCAGCCTGCTGTTCTTAATTTCTGTGAGATTATGAGGAGCAGGTTGGAGATATGATGATATTGTGACCTAAAGCATAAATCCCTAAACCCTAATCTGCCTAAAAGTCTCCTAGGTTGGAAATCCAGTCTGCATGGGAGGAGATTTTGGGTGTTGTGGCTGCAGGGGTGATACCTGGCATTAATAAGGAGCACATGAAACTGAAGGTGAAGCTCGGAGTTCCCCATTCAGTTCAAGGAGGTCTTGATCTTCAGGCTGTAAAGTCTGTGTTTCCATAGTAAGTAAACTGCCTGGCCTTTCCATCCCAACTTTCAGGAATTGTAATGCTTTTCACAGGATTCCAATCTCTTGTTTTATGTAGGGCAACAGGAACTCAGGATCCAGTTTTTTTTTTTTTCAAAACTTTGAGCAGTTTATTATTATATATTTATCTATATCCACTGTTGGGAGCTGACAGAGTCTGTGGCATTCAGTAATTGCAGCTAGTCACTGTGATTCATGATGATGGTGATAGTCTGTCAAGAGCTGATGAAGTCAGTGGGTAGTCATGGCAGCTTGTTGCTGCAAAATATTTATGATGAAGGTGATGGTTTGACACTTTATGACCAACTCTCATAGGGTTGTGACCACATTCACTGTCACATCACCCTCAAAGTGATGTTGTGGAAATTTCTCTGCAGCAAATCTTATAGATATATATTTCCTTTGAATGGCACTTGAGGTTATTGTGGCTTCAGTGGGATTGAATCAGGGACAAGCTGAGTGCAACTCTATGGTTGAAAACTTCAAACTCTTTTTCTGTTCATTCATTTTCTTGTGTCTGATTCATTTATTGGGGATGTGAATGTTGCCATGTGATTTTGTGTTTTGGAAGTGGAGAGATAGTGCAACTGGAGGTGGTGGATGGTGGGCTTGTATGTTCAAGTGGCGTACAATTGGAGGATTTTGGTGACAAGAGTGACAATTGCTATGTAGTCAATGCTGCTGTTTATGTGGGATACTGAATTCCTGTGCAAGCCATTGCCTCTCCTGTATTTTGCTTGGTGAGTTCTCTATTCCCTTCAGCACTGACTTCTCTTCTTCTCACAGCTCACTAAGCTGTTCACCTGAAATTCAGGATGAATCTCACTCTTCACAACATTCATGTTTTCAGAAGGAGCATCCCAGTAGTGACCAGCTAGATTCTTTGTTATCTATCTTGTGGGTGCAGAAGCCCCCTCCAGCTACTTCTTTGTCAGTGTTTTCTTAGTCTTTTCTTTTCCAGATTGCCTCTTAGAAAGTTCCTAATTATTCCAGTCCTGAATTTTTTGCTTTAATTGACATTTTGTTTGAATTTTCTTTTTGTAACAAGTAAATGCCTTTTTAGGCTTCCCTATTGCTTAGGAGCAACATTCCTACCAAATTGGGGTTTGGTTGATTTCATTAATCAGGATAGGAGACTTTTGCTTGAGCTGGCAATAGTTTCTCAAATGTGAATCTTGTGAATTCTGTCTATATTCTTGCTGCTTGAGTTCTTTGATGCAGTGTGTCTTCAAGCTTTCAGAAAATCAGTATGCCTGGTGTCAACCACCCACTGTCAGAGCTGATGAAATCAGTGGGGTTATTGTAGCTGATCCCTACCACGCAGGTTACTGTTGTGATCACCTTGACATGTGTGTAACTGTAGCTATTATTCACACTGGTCTGTAGTATTTTCTATATTTTCTAGTGTTGGCCTGATAAGCTTGTGCAGCTTCAATGCAGGTACTATTGGCTTTTTTATTAGCTACATCTCTTGACTGGTTGCCAGTGTGTTACTAAATCTTACCCCATTTCTTCTGGAAATGTGATAGAAACCCAGTAGCCAGTTTTTTGTAAGGCATATTCCTGCATGCTTTGTTTTCAACTTCACTTACAACATTAACACCTTGTCAAAGGGGCAATGATGACATGATGTATCTTGCAAATTGCCTAGTTGATGGAAAGTTGCAAAGTTGGAGGAAATAAATATCTATTTTACTTTATGGTGTACCCGATCAACCAAACTATGCACAATGGGCCTAGTTAATAGAATATGGACATGTGCGGAAATTTAAACTGGAAGAATTTAAAACACAGTTTCAATTCTGATTCAACAACCAAATCATGACCAAATCAAAGACTAGGAGGCCACCTCAAATCGACATGGTGAACATATTATATGCGGAGGACTGGATTCCAATGGATAAGTGAATATGGATTGTTTGAGCAACAATGGTAAGGAGCAAGTTAAATGGAAATGTTTCTGAAACTAAAAGTGGAAGGTCTAAATAAGAAGAGAAACAAATGAGCCAAGATCTTCCATACAAACAAGGCTATTTGACAAATGTGGGATCAAGATATGGCCAATGCAACACACAAATCCCATCATGGATGTCATTTAGGATAGTTTGTGGTCTTGGGTAATTAACAAGCCATTGTTCAAATATCTTCTATTCCATCAAGTTTCATTCAACTTTCATGAGGTTGAGAATGTGAATGGAAGTAAAAGTTCATGCCAAATTGAAACTCAAATGTGAGGTGAGCTTTGAACAACAATTTTATTAGTAACATCCTTTGAATAATATGGCTCCATTAAATGAAATGAATCAAATAATTTAGATGGATGGCCAACAGTTAATCAAGAAAAACTTGTTAATGGAGATGAAAGGAAGCAGGTGAAAGATAATTGGGCTATTTTGGGAGCTTAAGTGGGCAAAAAGTGTAATAACAAATGAGAACAAGCACCTAAGAAAAGGTGGTCAAAGGTGGAGGTGGAAAAAGGGCTTCAAAAAGAAACAAGTCAAACAATTATAAGTCACAATTTGGTTGTGAGTTGCAGGCATGTTCTATCTTTAGGAGTTGGACCTCCTTCCCTTAGTAAGTGGGAAGCATGTCAAATCTTTAGCTCTTGAGATCCAATGCTCATAAATCTTCCTCATCAGAGTCTTGTGATTTCCTAACCTTTTTATACAAGGATTAATTGATCACATTCAAAAGCTAGAATGGAAGTTCTAGTTTTGCAAAGTAGTTGAAAATCATTTAGTTCCTTAAACCCCTGATTTCTCAAACTCCACGTGTCCAGGCAGAGACTCTATTGGAGGAGGCTCATCCGTGATAAAATCTTTCTGCGAACTTAAAGTGTGCCTCTTATGGGTTCTGATGAAATCTTTTGGATTTTGCAGCAGTATTCCAAAATTACAAAATGCTTAGCCATTGACATTTTTGTCATTCATTCTCAGCTGAATTTGAATGCAGGCATTGACACAATTGTGTGCCACATGCAGAATTCAATATTTCAGATTTCAGTAGAAATATCTACTCTACTCCTTCCAACTAGGGAGGCATTTGAAAAGCATGATAACATTATATATTGCTCCATGACAAATATCCAGATGACGCTTGGGCATGAAAGTCATGTCAATGTTTGCAATTCTCTAGTTGCACATGTTTATGACAAGTACCAACTTTTGTAGAGAGGAAATTAGGCTATCACCCAGCACAGGTTGTTCATTCAGCAACAGCCAGAGCACTGAAATGTGGGTTGTGAAACAGAGAATACATACCCAGATGAGGTTCTATAATTAGGCTGAATCAAATCTCTACTGAAGCACTCGAATGTGTCCATACACCATGGAGAAAGTGATCCAAGATTTGTGTGATCCTAGGTCTCTTTCAGCCACATCACCACAATGCCAACATGTGATTTCCAGTATTTCACTCTCATGTTCTTAAGGAAAAATGAAAGATCAAGTGTGGTCAACCTTAGCATTTACGGAAAACTACAGAAAAAGAAACCACTGATATAGACAAGATTTACACCATGGACTCAGATTCAAGGACCTGAATTCAAAAGATAGCAAAAATGGAACTTTGAATGAGCAAAAAAGTGGAGGGGAGAAGAGGTTCTGGAACTTAGGGATCACTAGATTTCAAGCATGTGGTTCCCCCTCATGCCCTTCACATCGTCAGCAGAAATTCTGGGCCTCCCTTAATTGATCTGATGCTGGGAAGTTAGACAATGCATCATATCATTAATTGATTGTCCCAAAACAACAATTCAAGTGGGACACTCAGCAAGTCTTCTGGAGTACCTAGAAAGCTTGGGACATGAACTGGAACCTGGAGGCTCAAATGCACTGCTAGACACCAACTCCCAGAGCTTATGAAGACAACCAAACATCATTTGAGAAGGTAAAGGTCACTATCACATTTACTTTAACTGCATCAAAATGAGAATTGATCTCTGACTAGTCAAGGTTTTAATTCCATCAGTAGCACAAAGAAAAGGCAGCATCAAACCAAACCAATGCTCCACATAGCAAACCTGAGTCTTCACTCTGTTTTCAACTCCAACAGAGGCTATAGTCATTGCCTCACAACCAAATATCATCCATGCAATAAAGTTGAAACCTCAGAGAGAGACCATAGAGAGTTGGGAATAATCAAAGAAGGCTGATAATAGTGTTGAAGTTGCAGAATTACATGATAATTGTAGAGAACTCTAACCATGTCCAGGTCCAAAGCAACCAACTACACATCAGCTATATAATAACAACAATATTTCCTCAATATACCATATTCAGACTTTTGCAGATAAAATATAAGCATTCCCTCTCGACCCATGACCACACACACAATACTCAATGACCTAGACATGCTTCTTTTGTGAACCTTTGCAGAGCAATCTCACACATATGTCCATCACCTCTAAACTCATGACCATGGGCAACACTCAATGACCTAGACGTGCTTCCTGTGCAAAGCTTTGCAGAGTGATCTGATAGATAGCCATGAGACATTAATAGGTACCAACAGCTTACAACTAGACACCAAACAATCCAACTGATGTGTTGGCTGTGTCCGAGAATGCGCTCGGATCACACTGCACAAACCCCACAAGAATGCCAAGAAACACAATCTGGAATGCTACGAATCGTACCATGGAATGCCTAATATCTGGACATCTGTTGAGGGGGAGGGGGTGTAGTCTCACGAGGAAGTAGTTTTCCGTCCCTCTTGTCGAGCTCCAACTTATGCTGCGTCTGCAGACAAGCGCAGACGGTGCAATAGGAGATATCCGCAATGCGATCGGTGACAATGGCGGCGTCATCGATGAAAGGCACGTTGGTAAACATGGCCACAAGCCAGCAGATACAGTTGAGGTACTGCGCGAAGAACATACTGGCGATGATGCAGTTGTCGCATTTAGTGTTCTGGATCTGAAGCGCATCCTGAAGCATAAAGCGAGTGGCAGAGACGGAGAGGGTGAAGCACATAGTAACCTCCAAAATGGCACACAGCTGCGGACATCTCTCTTCACCGCAGGAACCACTGCAAGGCATGCCACCACCGCAGCAGCGGTAACGTGACCAGTCGTTGTACAGCACTCGACCACGCAACCCGTACGAAGCGCAGCAAGGACACCACATGCTGTAGCAGCAGTAGACCGGATCATCCAAGGGCGTCCGCATCAGCTCCGAGTACCACAAGTTGGGCAAACTCTTCCGCGCCTCATACAAGTGCATTTTCTTCGACGACGCCATCGCTGTAAGGCTCTGAAATCTGCCGCGTCCGCCCTCTCTCTCTCTCTCTCTCTCTCTCCCCCACACACACAAACGAGTACTTCTTCTAAATGCACATCTGCTCTGCTTGCTGCTGCCGATCACGCGCTCTTTCTGTACAGACTAGGAGACGAGCTCTTTCTTTCCCGCTTCGTAGCATTTTCTACGCTGCTTTACGGTGGCTGTTATGTCGCAGAAAAAGCTACAGTAATCGTGCTGCCGCTGATTACGCGCTCTATCATTACCGACTAGATGATGAGCTTTTTTCTGGGTAGGTGCATTTTCTACACTGTTGGCGGTGGATTACGGTGGTTTACAGTGGCTGTAAGGTTGCAGAAAATGCTACATTGATCGTAATCGTCGATCCCCATCTATCGCACATTTACAGATTCCGCAAGTTATCGATTGGCCGGCGTAAACGGTTGCCTCATTTTCGTCGCTCTGCTGCAGTATCGTCTAACGAAGCGGGGAAAACTAGGGTAGATAGGCCTGGGACCGAACCTTTAAGAACTCAAAGGAGATCGGATCTTACACATTGTTCCTTGGCTTCTGAATTTTAAGAACATTTGTAGCCCTTAGCCCTCCACCTAGCGCTTCCAACCTCGCCAAAATTGCTGGATTCAGTAAAGGAATGGGCATATGGTGTGTTTTGTATAAGGGGGGGTTCATTGTTTGATGATGGGTGAAAGATTTTGATGGTTTTGCATCTTTCCCACTGGAATACAAAAAAGTATTGTAAAGCCCTAGTTGGGGCACCCATCCAGTTTCAAATCTCTCGAAACTGACTGAAAATGAGGAAGATATGGGGCTGGAACTAGAGAGAAGTCCAAAGCAATGTTGGGTGGTTCTCAGATGCTCACCTGGTTCTTGACCCGGTTCTCAGACCATTTCTGACAATGAGAACTGGTTGGCACACTTACATGTCACTAATGGTACCCGTGACCTTCGGACACCCGTGACTACGCCACTCTAGCCACCTCGAACGTGCAGTGGTTTCGACCGACGTTGTGCGGGTATCAGAATCAGTCATGTGTATCCTCAGGTTATCAATCCGAGTATTTATTCCCTTACCTGACGTGAGAAAACCCAAAACCCCAGTTTTGACATTTTGAACCCATTTTGACTGACTGACAAACAGACATAGTGAATTAATATATATGATTAAGTTCTCAAACATGTCTGAAAACGAGTGTTTTTTTTTTTTTTAAATTTTCTTGGGAGAACCAAACAGTTCTCTCATAGAACCTATATCCAGTTCTTAGGTACATTAGGGTTCTTAAACAGCAGTCACTGCCTAAGTAGGCGGAGGCGCTATTTATGGTTAGGTGTAAAGTAATAGTTATAAAAAGAGCATGACTTTTTATTTTTCTAATGTGTTATCTCATTGCTTCTCGCAAACATTTTGTTTTGTTCCTTCACATTGGTGCTGTTACTTAGCATTGTTGCTAGTGCTTCACGTCGACCCTAGGGCTTCACATTGGTGTTGGTGTTTTGCATGGTGTTAGTTCTTCATTTTCATATTGTTATTTCCCACATTGGGGCTATTATTTCATGTTCATGCTGCTACTTCACAATGCTACTACTTTGTGGTGATGTTGCTTCACAAATTGGTGCTTTTGCTTCATGCTACTTCTATTGCTTTTTCGCATTGTTGTTGTTTCACATTGTTCATGCTACTACTTCGTGTTGTTGTTGTTGTTGTTTCACACCTCAAGTAGCCTATGGTCAATATCTTGTTATTATTGTTTTGTGTTGGTGCTACTATTGTTGTTGTTTCACACCTCAAGTAGCTTATGGCCAATACCTTGTTATTACTGTTTCGCTTTGGTGCTACTTTTGTTTCCCTAGTTAGTATTAGTACTTCCTCCCCTTCTTACCATGTGTAGGTGGGAGCTTGGAGCTTGAAACATCAAATTCTCGATAAAGCTCAAGGTGAATTTTTTTTCCTTTTTTTTCATTTCTCTGTTTCAATTTTTTTGAGTTTTTGTTTGAGTTTTTTTTCATTTTTTTGTTGAAATATATTTTCATATTTTATTTGAATTCTTTTTCACATCTTTGTTTCAGTTTTTTCATTTTTTGTTTGATTTTTTTGAAAATTAAATCTATCTTGGTTCTTTTGATAATGCTTTAACTTTTTTTCTTTTTTTTTTTTTTTTGCAAGAATTTGAAGAAAATGCAAGTGTTCAAATAAGGGGAAGTAGGAATCCGAAAAATAATGAAAAAAAAATGAAAGAAAATTTTAAAAAGTTACATGCACAAAGATTATTTTAAAAACCAAATAGTCGAAATGCATTGTGTTGAGTATTTTATTATGTTAATAATAATAAAGAAGTTGACTCAATAATTCCTCAAATCATGTGTTGTATTTTTTATCGCAATAATTCAATTTTGAATTTAAATCCAAAAACTCAAAATAGGAAAGGATTAATCATATATAACATAACTAATGGTATAACTACATTGAGGAAACATGTAAATTTGTGTCATTGTAAAAAAATAATTAATTTTGAAAAAAGTCAATAGTCCCTTAAAGGAAGATGAAAGGTTACCGTCCAAAAAGAGCCTAGATATTTCTTCTAATTCCATATTTAATTTTTTTGCTACAAAGGAACCTTTCAAGAAAAATGATCTATAACAAAAGCAATTTTTGAAAGACTTGGGTTTTTTAATTCTTATAAACCATCTTCCTTTATATTTTGTGAAAAGTAGTTGGTTGAAAAGGTTTAGTATGCATTCGTATCCAAACATTATTTTTCTTTCCAAAAAATAGTTTTTTCATGAATTATTGCTCAAATTAATGGAAAAAACTAAACAATTATATGTTTTACCAACTTTAGCAAAACACCATTCTACAACTACAAGCTTTGATTTATGGGTTTCAAAAGTTAAACATGATATTTTTGCATTGGTGATCAATTTTGTAATAGTTGATTGGCAACCAAAACATATCACCCTTGGCCTTTTTGAAGCAACAAATATTAGTGGACAAACCTTGGCCAAAAACTTGATAGAATTATTGGACAATTATGCATTGAGGAGGAAAATTATGTTTATGTTAAGGATGAGGAATCTAATTTAAACATCATAATTGCAACCTTAAAATTAATTATAAGATGTGATGTGTTGGGGTTGGAAGAAAGTTTTCAAAACACTTGTTTTGGTCATGCATTTTTTAAAGTGTGCCAATATGCAACAATAAATGCAAAAGTTTGCAAAGACATATGATAGGTGTCAATCAAAACCACCCAAAAGGGTTTGCATAAATGTGTAATTTGACCCCCAAAATCTGGAAAGGGTAAGTAAAATGGAAGAAGGCATGTGTCAATTCAAATCTTCTCCCAAGGAAATTGAATACTCCAATGAAAACAAAGTAACTTTTTATTTTTCTAGAATTTTGTGTTTACATTTTTTTTTCAGTTCGTGTTATACATAGTTTAACATTTTCTTTTGTTTTTGTAGATTTGCTAGTAAAGTTATCTTTTTCACAAAATTTTGTGGCTCAAAAAAGTAATTATTATATGTTATAACAAGCAATATTCTATGAGAATGAGTGCAAGAGTCCACCTCCCTTGACATGGCACATTTATTACATTATAGTTAATTACTTTGGCCATGTTGTGTTTATTTATATTCCGAACTAATCTAGGGGTCATTGGTTGTTAAGTGATGCACCAAAATCTCCCATATCCATGAGTTTAAAATTCAAGGATGAAATTGATTTTGTAACTTTTGACAACTTAATGGAAGAAGATGGAACTATTGTTTATGAGTTATCATGTTTGGCCACCAACATAACAAAGGAAGTTGTTCATGTTTTGGATTTTTTTTTTCCTTTTTAAAGAAATATTTTTAAAATAATCCCATAATATGTTTTTTATTATGTTGGACCCTAGGTTTCAAACTTTTCATCTTGTGTTTTCATTCATTGATCTTGGGCAAGGTAAGGCAATTGTTGAATAATATAACAAAAAAAATATTTTAAATGTTTTTTAAGTGTTATTATCATTTGCATCCTTTTACTGAATTTGGAAGGGATGTTGTTGACCAAAGGTTTGAAGAGGACAATAGTTTGGATATGTTTGAGATGACAACCAACACAAGTGAACCATCAATGGAATTGACCAATAAAAAGATTTTTCAAATGTTATCAAATGGATGTTAAAAACATCAAATGTCCATTACAATGCTGAGAAAAATATGAAAACATATTTCATATATTGATTTCTTTGCTAAATAAATCTTTCAAACAGTTGGATCCAAATTTGAAACAATTTTTTTTATAGATTTTAACTAGAATCCTTAGTAATAATTTTAGGAAATGTTGTTTACAATCAAAAAATTGACCCTATGGTCCTATGATAGGTTGTAAATCTCCTTCTAGCTTGGGAGTTTTATGGAGACTAATGCTAATTTTAAAAAGGAGTTAGAGGAATTTTTAAAAGCTTTTGAAAGGGACAAAGTTATGGAGTTGTAAATTTCAAATTTGTTGTTTTTTACTTGTTTTTATTTATTTTAAATCATTTTTAAGTTTAGAATTTTATTTTACTTAATAAAGCGAGCAAATTATTATTTAATTAATAATTAAATTGAATTTTAATTTGTAAAAAATGTAATAACCAGGTTGTGAAAACCGGATTTGAAAATCAAGGCTATCTAATAATAACTGGATAAGTACAATAAAATCAAAAATATTGATACCATGGTCGATTCTCACCAGCACAAAAATATATATATTAGAGAACCAACCATGTTCTCATAACATGACGTAAGAACCAGAACCGATGGATTCTCACCAAAGAAAAAGTGAAAACCGCCCAACACTGGTCAAGGAAGAGGATGAATGATAGTTTGCTTCAAATTCATTCATCCTCTTCCTGTGTTTAGTGCATGGCTCCTCCGATGTGCGTGGCTCAATTAGGATAATGAACGAGTAAAGTGCTCGACGACAAGTACATGTTCGGCGATGGGCCTTACATTTCGACATAAGAAATTTTTTTGGTCGAAACAAGAATTTCCTTTGCGTACACATTCTCGAGTCATACAGGAGGTTGTCCTTGAAACACTATTGCGATTAGGGTTTCAGGTTTGCACCATACGCGGCGCGAAAAAGAATGCCTTTTGAATTCAAAATTTCAATTACTAGTCTAGGGTTAAATCATTTCTTGTTGATATTGCTTGAGGTAATCATGGAGACAATACTTTCCATCTCACCGCGGACTTTGGGATCTTTCTTCTAATCTAGAAGTGGAATTTCAAGCTTGAGACCAAAGACTTGAGTGGAAGTGTCTGGTGCAAAGAATCAAGGGCTTTTCCTTTTTTTGTGCGTACAATAGACTCGCTGTTTAAGGCTACAAGTTCAGGATATCGTTATAAAGAAAAAAATCGTTGCTGGCAGGAGCACTTCAGGTTCTGGATAGAATATAATTTCCACCATGTCAAACCAGGAGGGAGGGTTTCGTGCAGTACCGCACTCAAACTCCTGGCCAGAGAGGAACTAGAGCAGGAGCAACAAGGATGAAAGCGGAATAAACCAACATGGATAAGAGAGGAATTTGGCTACGACACCTAATCACTAACCATCTGTGAGAAGGCGATGCATCAACCATAGTCCAAAACACCAGAATACACGAAAATTCATACAGTGCAGACTCAAATCACAACATCCTAATAAAATTAGAGGCGACAACCACAAAGAAGAGGTGGTGTTCAAGAACACCATTGTAAAAAGGGCGGCAAAGAAACTTCAATCTCAACCACCGAAACCGTAAAGAGTGCGCCCCTGTCTCTTTAGAGCGTACACCACATCCATAGCTGTCACAGTTTTACGCCTGGCATGCTCAGTATATGTCACCGCATCGCGAATGACATTTTCCAAAAATATCTTGAGCACACCGCGGGTTTCTTCGTAGATCAAGCCACTGATCCTCTTCACCCCACCCCTCCTTGCCAACCTCCGAATAGCAGGCTTAGTAATTCCCTGAATGTTATCCCGCAACACCTTTCGGTGCCGCTTGGCTCCCCCCTTCCCCAAACCTTTGCCTCCCTTCCCACGGCCTGACATGATGAGATTGAAGGATACAAACTGCAGGAACAACTGTCGCAAGAACGAGAACAAAAAACTAAAAACAAACCGTAATACTGCAAACACACTGCACTGCTGCGAACGCGAAACTCCCCTAACTCTGCAACACAAGAGAGGGAGACTAGGAAGTAAACGCACTGTTTGAAATGGCGAAGCTCAAACCCTAGTATATATAGACTGTCTCTTTTTCTCCCCTCTTTTCGCAGTAACTACGCAATTTACCATAAGAACTTACCTTTAGATCCTCTCTCTCTCTCTCTCTCTTTCACCTCCCTTTTACCTTACAGTCGATCCGTGTGAGACCCCATCAGAATCGTCGGATTAGTTATAGGAAACTTTATCGAACCGTCCAATAGCAGGAGTTGTGCTCTGAAGACGAATGAAAATATCCGTCCGATCTATAGATCGATCGGACGGTTCTGAAATGGGTCCAGGACTAGAAGGTTTTATGCGCTTTGCTGTAGTCAGGTTGTGGAAGGAAGCTGTTTCGTCAAAATGGATGAATGTTGGACGAATTTAGGACGAAAGAGTCGAACGTCTTCGTCGTCGTCTTCTTCTTCTTCGTACAGAGACCCTGATTGCATGGCTGTTGCTTGAAAGAGTTTTTGTCATTTTCACTGCTCTTATGTTGATGCTTGTCTTTGAAAATCCCACATCATTAGCCTCCTTTGCTCAACATAAGGTGGTAATTGCAGGCTCATGATTAGTCTGATTGCTGTAGCAGAAAAGCTGTAGGCAAAATGTGAGTAGTAAGATGAGATGGTGAATTAAGCTTCAGCAGAGGGAGTGGTAGAACTGAGATGTGATTGTTTCAGTGGATTTCGTTATAAAATGAACTCGGTTGTGACGTAGTAGTACCCTGGCTTATAAGTGGCAAGCACGAGAAAAGTTTGTGCAAAGTAAATTGGTTTCAAGTTTCAGATGTTGGTCTTCTTGCCTCTCTTCTAATGAGGGAAAAAAAAAATGCTAATGTGAAATGTTTTGTCCATCTAGCTCGCCTTTTTTCAAAGCCTTACCGAACAACTCCAAAATTTGGAGATGCAATATTTTGCCCCAACTTTTGTTACAACTTTTGAAATATTAAACTTCATGGTTGGTGGTTCGTGATCAATCTGGTGAAGAATTTGGAAGCTCTTTCAAGTCATGATCATGTAGAAGACTAACTGCAATGCATCATGTGTCCAGGTCATCTTTCCATGCTGAGCTTTCAAGGAGCTGGAGTGGTGAGATTTTGTGGAGTTACTTCTCTGTGTGTGGTTACTGCACCTACATACAGGTATAATAGGAATTTCAAGTATTTTGACCACCAAATGTGGAACTCAGAGTCCACTCATTGAGTTAGGACAAGTTGCATCTTTGGTGATTGCATGCAATTCTCATCTTCACTTTGAGCCTGAAAATGTGGTAAGAATTTTTCAGGGGTCTTTCTGAAAGATCTTTCACATGGGTATGTTGGTGATTCAGTTGCTAGTCTAGCTGATTACATGATTTTAGCCATGACAGGAGTTTTATCTTGAGAATTCAATGAAAGAGATCAGATGTGGAAGAAGAGAAGAAACAATGCCAACTCTCAGTGTTTGGAGAAGAGAGATGTTTGGTATCTTCATTATGATCCACAGCGGTGGTCCTCACTCTGTAAGAAAAGGAATACAAATTCTCTGTTTGTTCGCTGTTTCCATTAAACACCTGGTTCAAGACTAGTTTGGAAATGAACTCAGCAGCTGGAGAAAGAGAAGAAGGAAAATCAACAACTGAGTAGTTGTGAAGGCAAGGCATTGCCGTGAAGGAAGAAGCCCCAAATGCCGGTTCCTCAAAACTACACCAAAATACACTACTCAAATGCCACAGAGCGTCCGCAACAACGAGTGAACACCCCTCACCTGGCTTACACACCACACCGGCTGCACTCCAAAGCACAGCAACACAAAAAAAACGAGAAAAAAAACAGAGCGGCAGGAAGGGCAAGCAATTCTCTTTTTATCCCATATTCGTTGCCAGGATAGCTCCACACTGAGGAATATATAAACGCACTCGATAATCGCGATATCTCATACCTTTCTCGGCCTTTTGGCTAAGATCAAGTGTAGTATCTGTTCTTATCAGTTTGAAATCTGATACGTGGCTCATCGAGCCTCATGTTACTAATCTAATGTTTGTTGGGGGCGAGGCCTTCTGGTAGCTTGCTACTTGGCCCCGCGCGCGTTGCCTTGGCCTTGCACTTCTCCCAAGGCTGGTACACCCCTCCCCTCTCAGGGGATCCAAAGAAACACTAAAAAGGAAGGTTTAATGTTGTACTTAATACACGGCAGTATTGTCGCAGGAATAAGGAAAATGGCAGTAAGCTTTTGTTATGTCCTCAGATGAAGCTTTCAGCTGTATGCCTTCAATTCCTCCGACTTAAATTGAAGACATTATTTCAAATGAGAACTTCTGTCTTCTGAGATAACATCTTATTAGTAATACCTTGCCATTAGACTAACTACGGGGAAAACATGGATGAAAAATAATCTCATTCTCACCTACATCTTTGTTCGAGTATCATTTCAATTTCATAATCCACTAGCAGAATTTTTTTAGTGTAAATGGAGGACTCTCTATCTAGTGGATTCTGTCCTCCGCAAAAGGGCAAAGTGTTTTGAAAAGTGCCCAGCCTCTTTATTTTTGGGTATCCTTTGCAATAAGAAAAATGAAAATAAGTTTTTTTGGGTATTTGTCGGGTATCATGGGGGAAATGAAAATAATCTTTTTGGGTATCATGGGATAAATTTTAATAATTTTGTCGGGTATTTGTTGGGTATCAAAAGAAAAATGAAAATGAAAACAAGGACAAGCAAACAAAATAAATTGTAACCTTTCAATTGATTTTTTTTGCTGTATCTTGACTCTATTTGTGGTCATGAACACAAATGAATACTAGTTCCTGTTGGAGAAACTTTCCCGTTCGGCTCCAAGCTTCCACATGTTCAGAGAACCATGGTTATATATCAAACACCCATTCTTTGGTTTTTGAGAACCAGGTTTATATATCTTAAAGAACCCCCAGGTATATGGAGTCAATTCTGGTAACCGCCCAAGCCATTCTCATGGCATTTCTCAACACAATATATCCTCACTTCCACAGAAATCAAAATCATTGGATATGTTATATGACTGCGATTCTCAAAAATCTGAGAACCAATACTGATATAGGCTATAATCACAGTTCTCATAAAATCTCAGAACCGGTCAATTAACCTTCTAAAAAACTATCGGTCATTTTTGAGGCTCCCATCAGTTCTTTGAGGCTCTTTGAAAACACCTGAACTCGAGGTTATTAAAAGAATCAGATAACCACCCAACACTGGATATTACCCATATCAAACCACTGACAGGAGGTACAGATCCAGTACCTTATCAGATACCTACCATGCATTTCTTGTCTTGTTTCACTTCTGATCCCTTTGGAAAATTTCTCCTCAAGATGAAAACTCATGTCATGGTAAATCATGTAGTTATTTAGTTATTGCAACTGAATCACAGAGGTTACCCATGGAAACGATCTTTCAGAAGAACCTTTGCAAACCTCAGAACATTTTTCAGGCTCAAATTGAAGATGCACATTTCAAGCAATTAAATATGCAACTAGGAAATCACTTTAAAGGTTGATTTTTAGTCTTACCAAATAGCAGGAAATCATCATCTTGAAGTGAATCCTGATGGAAAAGGCTGTGCAGTGTGCAATCCTTGTTCTGTCCTGGCAGCCTGTCTCCTCATAAATAACTGAAAAAGGACTCTGGAGAAATTTCTTAGTGTGTTTGGAGGGCACCTTATGTTCATGAATATCCATGCTTGACAATATAAGATCTTATGCCTACAATTTGGGAGTGCATGGGACCTTCAGATATGAGCTCTTGGAGAATTAGTAGCATTGAGAGGCTCCCAATACATCTTGTTTCTAGGAAGATGACAAGACATACAAATCCTTTTTCCAATGGAAGATCAGGATCACCTTAAGCTTTGATTCAATGATTTGTTGGAAGCAATCAGTTCACTGTGCACACCACAAGTGCACTCTATGTTAAAGTAAAAGAGCCACTTGAAAGCTCAATATTGACATATGTTCTAAGACAATGTTCTAAGACATTCCGTATGTTGACGAGCACAAGACAAGAACTTTGCAAAATCCAGTAAAACCAAGTGGTGAGGAGATATCATAATTTAACCCTGGAAAACAATCAGATGACAGATGCATGGAAAGCAGAAATAGATGATGGAAACGTGCTTTAAGTCTTGAGAAATATTACAAGTTTAATGCAGTACAATGGGCAACTGAGAAAGGTTTGAGCATCTCGAGGATGATTGAAAGCAAATCCAAAGATGTGACTGATTTTGTGCATACGTTTTTTTATTCTATGACTCTCTTTGTACAAAACGGGAATAATTTACATCTATGACAAGCAAAGGAGGTGTTCGTGCATACCAATATCCTATGACTCTCTTTGTGTACAAAACAGGGAATGTTTCCTTCTTTGACAAGCAAAGCCAGAGCTGACAAAGAAATCTCAAATAAAAAATTCAATAAGAATTCTCTTTGCTACTATAGTGCCCTGGGAGATGCAAAATTGTGGTTCTTTTAGAAGCTTGAAGGAATTTATCTTTGAGAAGAGATCAAGGTCTCGTAGAAATTGAGACCATCGAATTGTGGAGCCATCTTTGGAGAGCAAGTTGTTGTGAGAGCAGGCTTTGGATCCTCCTCCTCATCATGTTTTGAACATTCTTGGGCTGCTGCAGACTTTGGCTCCAAAAATTGGCAATTCTACAAAATGGAGTAAAACATGAAGAGTACGTCAACATCAAAAGGAGAATAAAAATGCAATATGCTTCTTCTCCTAAATCGACTAACAAAAGCCACGGTACGAGCATTCAAGAAAGGAAGAAAAAATGCACACTGCACAAAAATCACAAGCGCAATTTTCAGTTAGGTATCCAAATGTTAGGAGTACCTTCTGAGATTCTGAGGCCGGGCCATCGTTGCGAGAATAGAAGACGGTAGCCTCCATGCTCATCCAAGTTGCCGATCCAGCCAACGTTGATATACGCGCAAGCCTTGCCAAGCTTCCCATAGTTCAAACGGGAAAAAAGAAACAACAACAACAACAACAACAAACAGACAAACTCACTCCTCCGAACACAAACAAACAAAAAAGCAAAAATCGAAAAACAGAACTCCAAACACAAACAAACAGAAAGGCGGGAGGGGGAAAAGCAATAATTGAGAAAGCGAAGAGAATGATGAGGTAGACGAAAGGCGAATAGAAAGAGGTCTTATAAAGTAGGGACAGAGAGAGCAAGCGACAAGAAGCGATGGTGGTGGTGCACTGCACACGGGAAGAACGCGAGGGTGACAGTGTAATGACTGCGCATTCCTTTTTCAAGTGCGTTCTTCTCGCTCGAACGCTCGCTGACAATTTCTTTTCCGCCCTTTTCGTTGGTTTTCCTTTTCTTTTCTTTTCATTGCCTTGTCGGCAGGTTCGGTGGCCCTATAGCCGTTTATTGGCCTTGCTTACCAAGGCAAGGATAAGGTGTTTAGATTCATTATAGAGTACAGTAGCTTAAGGGATTTTGGCACCTAGGTAATAATAATAGGTCTATTTTTATATGAGGATTTTTGAAATATGATATTTTGGCTTGTGTTTAAACTTGAGATTAGTTATCAAAGTTATAATATCTTGAAGGATTTTGGGTTTCTTTTACAGGATTTTTTGAAGATTATATATTTTCATGGTAAAATATTTGAGTTTCCATAAGTCTTCTTTTGTCTTAAGATACTTTTTTATGTAAATGGCAAGGCCACAGTGTGACACACCCCTTGTTTAATATTAAGTCACAGCCCTCTCTCTTATGCCTTTCCTCTGTTTCCTGGCCAGTTTTTTTTTTTTTTTTTTTTTTTTTTTTTTTTTTTTTTTTTTT
>Ga0116227_10004539_pt1 | contig 30030 bp, 23 predicted proteins | sample S1TSphgellanicum_FD_89693 | JGI IMG/M metagenome (GOLD analysis project Ga0116227, IMG submission 89693) | Host-associated microbial communities from peat moss isolated from Minnesota, USA - S1T2_Fb - Sphagnum magellanicum MG | ecosystem: Host-associated > Plants > Peat moss > Unclassified... | reverse complement strand
TTGCATTTTGTTGGTGGTTGTTGGGCCCGCCTTGCTGCATTTTACTAATGTTCATTGGCTTCCCCCCTTACTATGTTTTATTAATGTTCAACTAACCCCCATGTGCTACATTATGTTGCCCTTTTGTTGTGTTCTATTGGTGCTCATTTGGCCGCCCTTTCATTATGAAAACATTGTGTCTATTGCAACTTGTTCGATGCAACTAGAAAGTGTTTGATAAAAGTAGATTACAACTAGATAGATTAGTTGCAACAAACATAATTTTTTTATAGTATTTGTTGCACTCTGTTGATGCTCATCATGGCCCCCTTGTTGTGTTTTGTTGGTGTTCATTGTCACCCCTTTGTGTGTTTTATTGGTGTTTGTCAGTGCCCTTAGTTGCGCTTGGTTAGTGTTCGTTGATGCCCACTTGATGTACTCTATTGATACCTCTCTGGCCTTTTTTACTCATCAATGTTTTTTTTATTGTGTTTTTGTTGTTGCTCATTGGTGTCCCCTTGTTATGTTCTGTTGGTGTTGTTTGGGATTCCATATTGGTATTTCCCCCTTGCATTTTTTTGGCAAGTCTATAGGTTTGGAAGTTAAAGCTTCTTCCATATCACATTTTTCAACATTCAAGAACAACAAGGTATTTTTTTAAAATTTTTTTTTAGAGTTTATCTTTGAACTATAAGGAATTGATATCATGTGTATTTTTTTGTGTGCAAGACCAAATATATACTTGCACAAATTTTTCACATTATACATCTTTTACCTTTTGCTTCAATAATCTTGTAAATGTTTATAATTATTTTTCCTTTGCTTGTAATTGTTTGTAGATTTTGTTTATTATCGCTTTAGTTACTTGCATTTTTTGTTTGATATTTTTTGGATAGATTAGATACCAAAATTAAAACCCATAATTTTGGGAAAAATATACTTACTTTTAATTTCTCCTCCAACCTATTTAGTGTCATGCAAGAAATGGAATCAAATCAAAATGAAAATGTGATAATTGATGGTGAAAACAAAATTGGTTAAAAGGAATGGAATACGGAATATGAAATTATGAATGGAAACCTTCAAACAAAACAAAACATAGAAAAAGAAATAACAAACCTAAATGAAAATAATGAGATGGAAAAAAATCTCCAAACATTGCACACTTAGAGAATTTTTTTGGAAAGGACATAATAAAATGCAATTTGTTGGGTTTTTTTATTGTGTAAATGATGATAAAGAAGTTGATCTTGCAAATCCTCAAATCATGAAATGTGTTATTTGTTACAATAAGCCTATATATGCATTTGATTCAAACACAAAAGAAACAAAAGGACTTATAACATATTTAAAACATTTGGTACAACAACTTTGAAAAAACATGTGGATTGTGATCATGCAATAATTGTCAATTTTTTTGAAGAGGAAGTAAATAAAGGTTCATTTGAAATACAACCAACTATAAAAAAAAGTTTCAAGATGTGCAATATCTAAGTTTTTTTCTATCAATTTTTTTTAAAAAAAGGATGATGAATAGTAAAAAGACTTTTTACAAGACCTCAACCTTCTAATTGTGAAAAGTCAATTACCATTACAATTTGTGAAAAGTGTTTAGTTCAATGTCTAATTTTACATTTATGTCCTCAAGTTGTCTTTTTTTCTAGAAGATAAATTTTTCATAAGATATTACCTAAATTGGTGGAGAAAATGAAATAAGCATATGTTTTGCCAAAATTGGGAGATTGTATATTTGCAACAAGTTTTGACTTATGGATGTCCAAGGGGGCACATGATATTTTTGCTTTTATGATTAACTTCTTGGGATCTGATCAACATCCTAAACATGTGATTTTTGGGCTATTTGAAACAACAAAAATTACTAGTCAAAGCCTTGGTCACTAATCTAACAAAATTGCTTGATCAATATGGATTGAGAAAAAAACTAATTGCATGTGAAAGATGAAGGGTCAAATTTAATTACAATAATAATTGCTTTGAAATCAATTGTTAAACGTGAAGTTTTAAGTTTAGATGAAAGTTTTCAAGGCACTTTTTCGGTCATATTTTTTCTAAGGCATGTTAGTATGTTGTAACTGATGAAAAAGTTTCCAAAACAATTCAATTTATTTATGTTAAGTCTATGTAGTCAAAAAGCTTGTGGAAATGTATCATTTGGCCTAAAAATTTAGGGAAGGGCAAATAGGATTGGAACAAGACATGTTTAAATTCAAACATTCGTCTTCAAAAATTGTATACTCTAATGAAAACAAGGTGAAAATTTGATCTTTTTTTATTTAATTTTTTAAATTATTCAATTATGTTTTTTTGATACATAACATTTGTTTAATTTTGGTTGCAAGTTTGCCAATAAAATCATTATGTTCCAAAAGACCATTCAATTCAAGGATGTTATTATCCTTTGCTATAATAGGTAAAATATTGTGAAAACTATTGGGAGGGTGCCTCCTTTTCTTACTTGGCACATATTTCAAATAATTGTGAATTTTTAAATATTACGAGTGCATGTGTTTTGAACCAATTTAGTAACCACTAATTATCCAATTTAGTAATGCTAGTTATTGTTTGTTGCATTTCAGTCTATCATTATTATGTGTTTGAAATGTAAAGAAGAAGTTAGAAACTCATATGCCCTAGTTAATTTGATTGATGATGATTTAAGAACTGCATTTGTGTTATTTTTGTTTGCTATCAATTTATACAGAAGGAGTTTTGTGGTGTTTGGAATCATTTCTTTCTTTTTTAAAGATAATATGAAAAGAAAAAAATCCCATAACATGTTATGTTTAATGTTAGACCCTAGATTTAAAAGCCTTCATTTTGTGTCTTTTTTTATTAGTTGTGAAGAAGTGAATATTGTTAAAGAATATGATAGAGTATCATTATATCCTATGCTTTTATAATGCTATTATTATTTACACCCAATGGCAAAATCAAAAGTTGAATGTGCAAATCACACAAAAGATGCAAAATCTGATTTGGATATTTTTAAACAAACTGTCAACACAAGTGAATCAACCACAAAACTTGTCACCACAAAAATGTTGATATTTAGATGTTACCAAGTGGATTCCAAGGAAATGAAGTGCCTTCTTGAATGGTGGGCAAAACATGAAACCATGTTTATTACTGTTGATTTTTTGGTCCAAGAAATCTTAAGGATTGTTGGATCACAAATTGAGACTAAAAGGATTTTTTTCTTTAGCATGAATATTTACAAACTCGAGGAGATCTTGATTATAATAAAAAAAATTAGAGAGATTGATATTTGTGAACAAAAATTGGCTAAATGATCCAAGAATTGATTGTAAGCCACCTTCCAATTTGTTAAAGCTCATTGAAAAGGATTTAGATTTTGAAGAGGAGTTAGAAAATTTGAAAGTTCTTTTGAGTAGGATAAACTTTTGGACATATAAAATGTAAAAAAAATTTATTTAATTATTTATATTCTAAAATAAATTTAAAATTTCAATGTGTGAAATAATAGAACTTTTCATACCCTTTGTCTAAAAATTGCCTTTGAAAACCGATTGGTGTGAAGTGTCTAAGAACTGGGACTTTGAAACTTGGGGACTTTATTTTAAATTTTTTGAAAGCCTTCCTAGGTCTGTTTTTTATTTAAAAATATTAAAATAAAGAACTGGGTCAAGTATCAGAAAACCCTCTGAAACCTGGACCCGGCAGGTCTCTAAAAAAAAACTAAGACCCGCCCAACACTGGTTTTTACCATATGTAAAAAAGCTCACAAATTTTGGTTTGCTGAACTGGTGGGAACCAGGAAGTAACCATAGCGGTAGGTGAATGGGAAATGGGTAACATTGGGCTTAACCAAAAAACATACTGCCTCAAAAACATTCTGCCCATCCAGGAAGTGTAAAACCTCTTGTCGTAATGCACGTAGTTTTACATGCAATAATGTGGCCTTCAGGTACACTAACAAAATTGTGCTTGGTTGCTACAGAAGTGTGGGTCTTGTATGGGTGGTTTTGCATGATACCATGCAAGACATGGTGGTGTGTTGCATGGTATGCACCTAGGTTGGTCTGTTATTGCTTTTTAAAACTAACCACTGGGTAGGTTTTTTTTTTTTGGTGAAAATTTGGGGTCACCCACGTTGGTTATGCACAAAGGTAGCTTATATAACCACTTGATATCTTGCTGGTTATTGGCTGGTTATAAAATTATTATTATTATTCTACATATATATATATATATATATATGTTTAAATATTGATAACCTACCTGGATGATAACCAGGTTGATAACTGGGTCAAAACTCAATAACCAGCCAACACTGGTATGCACTATGCACAACTTGGCCAATCAGCAGAATGTGAAGAAAACATGTGTTGGGTGCCATAGCTCTAACTATGGTGGTTATCTGAGTTGCTATTTTTACTATCTACCTACCTACCTACCTACTAACAGCCCACAAGCAGGCTGTTAGTAGGTAGGTTTTAAAAATAAATAACAGCCTTTAACTATGTATAAACCATCTACTTACCTACCTAGAAGTAACCTATTATTTTCCTACCTACCTATCTATCTACCTATAAGTAGGACCTACTTGTTAGAGAATGGGGTTACCAAGGTGAAACCAGATTGTAACTCTCACTTGAGGTTCATCCACAGCTGAGTCATAAACATGCATCCAGCGGATGGTGCACTGGGTGGGTGCTGGTTCGCTCTGGCCTTTGAGGTTGTTGCTGCAACTTTCAGCCCCAAAGAGTTACCAAATACTTAAGCTTATCAACACCCAAGTAGCTAGCTAGCTAGCAAGATGGACTACTACGTCTAATCCAAATGCCATGCAGATGGACAGCACATGACACAACATGTGCAAAGAATCTGGCACACCATCTCCACAAGATACCCACATATTGGATTGCGTGTCACTCCATTGCAGGAGAGGAGAGGTGCTGTGTGTAATAGCCTAGAGAAGGCTTGATTAATTAAGTTACTGACATCATAACCTGCATCTTGATTCTTTTCTTTGATATATAGGAGGAGGAAGTCAATCAAGCCTGCCTGCCTGCCTGCCTGCCTGCCTGCTTGCTTGCTTGTCAAAAATCTGAATCAGATCTGGGATTGATGACTCAACTGGTTGCTCGCTTGCTGGCCTCACCAGTTTAGGCTGCTTGCCTGCTGCTGCTGTATGAGTCCACCAGATAGAGAGATACCTGGAGTCCTTCCTTATCAATGATGCACTAATAAATTATCACCACTTTTAGTAGTCCCTTTTTGGTCAAGGAGGCAGTCACGCTTGATGTTCATTCTTCTGCAAGCAAAAGAAGAGCAACAAAAACAAAGTGTAATTTAGTCATTTCTTGAATGGACTGTAATGTTCTTCTGCAAGCGAAAGAAAGCAACAAAAACAAAGTGTAATTTAGTCATTTCTTTGAATGGACTGCATGCAAAGCAAATACTGTAGTACCTTTACCATTCTGGCAGTAATTCAATTATTTTCAATAAATGCAGTTTTTTTCTCAAAATCAGCCAGCTGCTCGCTTGAATGCTCAAGGCTCTAGAAATTTGTTGGCCTTGCAAGCCTACCAAGAAGGCAAGGATATTGTGTTTAGATTCATTATAGAGTATAGTAGCTTAAGGGATTTTGGCCCCTACTAGGTAATAATACCATAGGTCTATTTTTGAAAGATGATATTTTGGCTTGTGTTGAAATTTGAGATCAGTTATAGAGTTATGATATCTTGAAGGATTTTTGGTTTCTTTTAGAGGGTTTTTTTGAAGATTATATTTTTGCATGGTGAAATATTTGAATTTTCATAATTCTTCTTTTGCCTTAAGATACTTTTTTTTTAATGTAAATGGCAAGGCCACAGTGTGACACACCCCTTGTTTATTTGACATTGCTATTTATTGCCTGCCTTATAACTTGCCTACCCTAAAGCTTGATGGTGCGTTGTGCTTAAGTAGTGCAAAATTATTTGACATTTTTTTCTCACCTCAATTGTAGAAATTTAAGGGAATTTTTATTTTAATTTTCAAAGTGATAAATAAATAAATAAATAAATAAATAATCATCAAGAAGATGCCGGATTGGTAAAAGTTCTGTGATTCTTGCCCACCCATTATTATTATCCCACAGTTTTTGCCTAGAAAATTTGGTGTGATATATTGTAGTAGTAACATGGGCAAGTTCATCATTTTGGTGTCAAATTATAATTCTATTTTGAAGATTTCATGTTCAACAAATATTTCAGAATGTTTCAAAAGATTCTTTATTTTCCTTCCAAAAAAGTTTGAAAAAATATTATGTGAAAACTTCAATATTTTTAAAAATCAATTAATTAGTGTCAAAGTTGCCAAGGTAAATTACAATATAACAAAATCATTATTATACTCATGGTAGAGTCAAAGTGTGCAATCAAAAAACCAAAGATCACGCCCGGTCTGGAAAACATGAAGAGAGTAGGTAACCTTTAATAAAAAATGAACACATTGAGAGAACTAAACAATGAACAAGAAGATCATGCACACACAACAACATCAAGACAGGACAAACAAAAGTTGGTGGAAACTTAAGAGTTTCTTGCTTTAGGCTACTCCACCATCGTAGAGCAATTATCCCGTCATTGACAAGATCTATCTGTTGTATAATTTGATGGAACATTATCTTTCCTCATTTTTGCAAAAAGAAACAATATAAGATGTTGGAAAAGGTCTCATTCTATTAGAGGTTTAGAGTCAAAAGAACCTACCTTTATTGATTATCAAAATTTCACAAATTATTTCCTTTACTATTGAAGTGTGTTTTGAAAAACAAAATAATTATTCAGCACCCTAGTGCCAAACATGAAATGGTACTATGGTATTAAAAAAAAATTCAGCTACTTTCTCCCCTCTTAGAATTAACTCAAAATGACAAATTGGAGAAAAAGGAAATTTTTAAAACGCTTTGAGTAGGCATCAAAAGTGATAAACTCTTAGTTTGTCAAATGATGTTTTTAGGGCTTAGGGTTTTGGGGTTTAGGATTCCTACTTAAACCCTAAACCCTCGTCAAAACCTCATTTGACAAACTAAGAGTTTCTTACTTTTGATGCCTAACTCCTAGTCATAAGTTTGGGTCTTTTTGATAAGGACTTGCAAGATGATTAAAAATCTTGGGAATAAGACATACCCAATTGGGACAATAAACAATAATAAAAAATTACAAAATTCTAACATTTAAACTATCCCATACACCGAACTTTTATGGAGTTGCATGTGACATACATATCTCTTGGAGTCACTCTCTTTGCCCTTCCCAAACAATGAGCTTATCCATCCCCTTACATCATCTACTTGGATAGTAGGAATATGGTGGGCCAATTGTGCAGCAAATCTTAAGAAGCCTTATCACAGGCTGCAAAAGCATCCTCAAGAATCGTGATATGAGTTAGGCATGGTAAGTCATGCCTTTTAAATCAACAAATAAAATGCCTTTTAAATTGTTTGAGAGTACACAATTTGAAATAGACATCCCTCCCAATGTCAAAATTATCCACTTCAGCATCCATAACCACAATCTATTCATCCACAGACTTGATAAGCCACTACACCCAGAAGCTCAAACCATTCACTCAAAGAATTGGGTGAAGAGCTATTATGCAAGATCATCCTAGTTTCACACCCAAAATTGGGTAGTGTTTTCATCCTTCCCAAATGACAGACAGATACTTAGTGCACCAAAAACCAGTCTTCTCTTTTACAAAGAAAGAACTGGTGGGCAAGGATGAGGTAATAATATGGTCCCTCGACTAGCGGTTCTCAAAAGTCAAAGAACCGTCTTAGAGTCATAACCTTTTCTTTTCTTTTCTTTTTGGAAAATAAAATAAAAGGAACTACCATGAATAATTGGTTCTTTACCTATTTCTTTCACAAAACCCGTTAGATCTTTGAGCTTTTAATTTTTTTAATTTTTCAAAAACTTGGAACCAGAAGTTATTTTTATTCTGATTTTTGTTCAAAAGCCGAGAACCAGAGTTTCATTTGACTCTGAAGTTTTTCAAAAGCCTATAACCAGAGGTTCCTACAAAATCAAAGAACCACCCAACATTGGTGCACCCTAAACCCAAAAATCAGAATAAAAATAACTTCTGGTTCCAAGTTTTGAGAAATTAAAAAAATTAAAACCTCAAAGCTCACACATGTGTTGGCTGGTTATTGCTTTTTTAAGATAATCTCAAAGTGGGTTACTGTTTGAATTTTTTGGGGGGAACCACACAAAGTTATAAATATCAATATTTTTAAATGTTGGGTGTTAATAGGTTATAAAAAATAATTGGTTAATAACCATCAATTATGCATAAAGGTATGTTATCAAATATTGGGAACAAACAATTAAGCTGCCAGTTATAGAGTTTCTAAAAAAATTTAATTTAAAAAAATCTGTTTTTTTAAGGTTTTGTATTAGTGTTGAAAGATTGATAACCTATTATGATGATACTTAGGTCATCCAAGTAGGTTATTAGATTTTGAAAAGTCATCACTAGGTGGTTATCAATGTAATCAATTATTAAAAGAAATCAATAACCTGTTAGTACATTATTAATAACCAGCTCAATAATTGGGTTAGAACTAAATAATTGCCCAACACTAATGAACATTGTTCTCATGATATAATGAAATGCAAATTGGTTCTTACCAAATTTCAATAGTTGGTGTGCACTAATGATTTGGAACTCAATTTTTCAAGGCAAAAATTTTCAAGCCTCTTCAAATAATAAATGTCATTTTTGGTTCTTGGTGTGGAGGTGTGGATGTATAGTAGGGTGGACCATTTTGGAAGAAACATAGTAAGTCACTTCTTTAAAACCTCTATGTCTAGTGAATGGTGCAATTTTAAATACTAGTAAAGTAGTCAAACCTATTCAAGTTTTGCCAATGAAAAATGCCAAGGAAAGGAGAAAGAAATCCATTAATCCAACCAAATCCAAAATAAGGTAATCACACTACAAAGGGATTGTGAAAAGTCCAAGAATAATTCTCAATACAGAATCTTTTGCAACCCACATAAAAACCCATTTCAACCCATCCTAACTAGCAAACAGTCCTTTTTGAGTTCAAGTTATTTGTCTAGACCTCAATTGGGTTCATTTGAATGGATTGAACTTTTTCTTCAAACTTAGAGTAGGGTATAGAAACTTGTATGAATATTGTGAACTTATTGTAAATGTAGTAATATGTAATTATTTATTCCTTTGTTACTGTGCAATTCATTTATTTCACTTGGATGGGCGGATAATTGAAGGAACCTTCACCTATGGCCTAGTTCATTTTCTATAAAGCTCTTGGCCAAGCACCCATAAATTGAATTAGATGAAAATTCTCATGAACTAATTAGCAATGGGGGGTGTGGTGGAAGGGCTAGGTACTCTTCTTCTTGTTTCATGCAAATGATGATTATGTCATGAAAGTAATTTGCTTTAGACTTAAGCAAATCACTTATTAACTTGTCACACAATTTGGACACCCCGATCAAGCAACAACAAAACACAAAATGACAAATGATACTAAAACATATTACATATGTTGGATGACATAATTGATGATCTTTTTGAGTTGGAGTTAAATAATCAACACTTTGTGTGTACAATAGAAGAATTAAAAAATAAAATCATGATGTATTTTATGACCAGCCAACGTGCTTAGAAGACATGATTAGAGGCATTTTTAAGAGTCTTGAACACCTTATAAGTTTGAAGTTGGGTATATTTTAGAAAAGCGAAGTATCAAAAAGCCAATCACCAATGTTGTGTACTTGAATTAAAGTGGACTTCAATAGTTGATTTAACCATGTGAACAAATGTCATTAAAACATTTTTATCGTGTTAGGTGGCAAATGGAATGTGTGCCTATGTGATATGTACATGTGGTTCGGATGATAGGTTAAGTTATTATAATATTATAAGCATTATTATTTGAATTCATAAATTTGGTTGTATGCCATTTCTTTCATAAAAAGATTTGGTCATAAACATCTTTGTTATGTGACATTATGATACATAAAAGGATGTGGTCACAATAATAGGACCCACCTTTGCCACTTTGGTGAATGCTTTTTTGAAATATTTCATTTTTAATTCAAAAAATCATCAACACATTCTTGTGACTTAAAAAGACATAACATTATATTATTATATAAAGACATATTTAAAGAAATTTTTTCAAAATATGTCATGCTTAAAGAATCTTCCCAAAAAAATAAAAATAAAAATGTTTTCAAAGCATTGGTTGCATTGCTTAGTGAATATTTTTCATTATTTTGTCATCGTTAAATTCATTCCAAATCATATCATACTAGTGTGGCCTATACCATTGGCCCAGGTGTTACCACGTCCTCAACTGATTTTTCCTTCGAAAACCTGGTTTTTTGGAATTTATTTGAATTTTCAGTGTCAGAAATCACTTAAATATCAATATCTCCCACTTTCTGAATCCAAATCTTACCAAATAAATTCTATTAAATCCTGCTCATCAAGATCTTTCCAATATCACCAAAGGCACATTCCAATTCCTCCGAAATATCCAAATATCCAGCTACGATTTGATTTAATTTTCAGTGGAGAAATCATTCAACATTCCAGAACTTTTGCACGGCAAGTCCAAACGCCATGGAACCAGCCCATGCACCTCTCCTCATCAAGAGCTTTTGAAAGAGACCAAGAACACGATCTGAAGCATCCTGGTTCAGTGGATCTCATAAGTACAAAACAAAACAAAACAAACAAATTATCTTGCTTTATAGATAGATGTTTCTATAATATATTTAAAATATTTTAATGTAAACACAACCAATCCTTTAGGTGAATAGTTGCCCATGTTTTTTTATGGCAAATTTTTACAACTCTTCGGTTATTTGAATGTTATTCTTCACCATAACATTTAAAAGCCCAAATCATGTGATAAATGATACATAGTTGATTGGTCTATACATGTGGAGGAACAAAGTGATAGGATGGTCATAAGGTCAGTACACAAATTAAATAAAATCCTTTAAAATGGTGGCAAGGAGAAAATATATTATATGGCCAGATCCATCTTTGTAAGTTCAGCAATATGCATTTTTTTTAATAATTAATACTTTTTTTCGAACAATATATGATGATGTATAATGTTCTCATTTTTAGGGAGGAAACTATAATGAGATTCATTAAATTACTATTGTTCAACTTTCCAGCATTAGTAATCATTCCCAAGAATCAATAATGCACACATTTTGGAACTCTCTAGGAATCACGTTTTTTTCAATCATCAGTTTGTTATACAAGTGATTTTTTTTGAAAAAAAATCTACATATAACAAGAAGATTTTATTAATTAAAACATAAATGAGACTGGAATATTTTTTTTCCTGAGATTTTCCAAAAGTTTTGTTACCTCAGGGCTCGGATGCAATGAAACAGTTTTTCTTCTTCCAAGGTCAGCTTGTGAATTTTGGATTGTTGAATTTTCATCATACACATTCCATAAACGAGGTTTGTGAGTTGAGCTCTTGTGAACATCTGTAACTCCAAATAGCATAAGTTCTTGCTCAAATGATCAACAACATGAACAAAAGAGTGGTTTGTGTCAATGTAGATCTCCTTTTTAGGACTTACCAAAAGTGAGGTTGGCCTTTGAGCACCTTGCTTTGCCACTGTATCTCATTTTTAAATGGTTTTCTGCATAACATTCGTTTGCACCAGTTAACCATTATTCTCTAGGCCTGCTTTCATGTCAAGATCACCATCGACTTGAGCATCAACAAAAGCAAAGTTTCACTCAAAGATATGACAATAATGCAACATCCAGATAAAGCACACTTGATGTATGGTTGAAAACTTGGTGTTGTACGAGAGGAAGCTTACACCCAGAAATTGTGAACCTTCCTCCAGATATGATAAAGTTCCCATTGCTGCTGCCTCCTAGGAACCTTGATCACAACATGTCTAAGAGAAATCTCTACAACTGAAAAGGTAATATAACAATGGGTGCAGTCTCAACTTTATGACAGCACCTCACAGTGTCAGACTATCACCTTTATCATGAATAGCATGAATAGCATGACAAGCTGCCATGACTTACACCTGATTTCATCACCTCCCACCAGTGCGTGTAGTTATGTAACTAATACTCTGCCAAAAGTTTTGGGCACAAACAATTGTCTGAAACCTGTGTCCTGAGTTTCTGTAGCATTTGCTGAAGCAAGGTGAAGGTTTGGTCATGATATTGACCGGCACACAAGGCAGCACTTAAAACAAATGTCAATAGTATCATCATTCAAGCTTCCACAAGCTTGGTAGAATAGGCTTCATTTACAGTATCCGTGTGAAAGCAAGCATCTAAACCATAGGCATATAGAGGCCTACATAGAGGGTAGTAGTTGGGACATCGTGAACCCTGAGCAAATCATTTAAGCACACCACAGTAACAGACAGTTGACAAAGTCACTTCTATTACATTAGCCAGCTAATAAGTGGCTCATTACGCCTCCAGAAAGTAAGTATCATTTCCTATCTGGCTTGAGATCCAGAACCTCAATGCAAACTACACTGGAGTCTATCTTAGCACCAGACTGATCTACAGCATGTGAAGTGTGGCAAACATTGAATTGTCCACCAGATGGCTCAATGACTTCATGGATCAAGATAATTTATCAAACTCACCTTTGTGAACTGAACTTGTTATTCAGGCTATAAAAGCCTATTTTTTACACAAATGTTGGTATATAAAAGTAAATGGTGCATATGGTGGCTGGTACTGAATCCAATCCAAAAGGATGGAAATGCATGTTCACGAATATATGCTCTCAGATGGCAAATTCTCTGCTACCTCTGTATCCCAGCAATCACCATCCTCCAACAACTTCTCTTTAATATACAGCAATTCCTGATTGAGCACAAACACACAGACCAGTTCTCATAATGTGTCCTTCAACTGCACACTGAGCTTTGGGAAGTTGGGAAACAAATGGCAAATTCTTGTGACCTCCCAACATGCATGCAGCATCTCAGTGGCAGACAAAGAACACATCAAGAAACATAGATGAGAAGTGCAGAGGTTAAACCACATGGGTTTCTGTGGCGAACTCAAAATTGGGACCCTCCACAATAGCATCAACAGGGTAAACTTCTTGGCAGAAACCACAATAGATGCACTTTGTCATGTCAATGTCATACCTGTCATCACATCATATGATTTAGTCATCTAAAGAGTTGAAGCTCCACCACATCTACGAGTCTGCTTTAGCTACTACAATAGCAAGGATGTATACAGCCAAGGCAGCATGGACATAGATAGATGGACTAGAATGACAATAAAATTAATCCACCCACAGCAGGCAGGATGCAGAGATTGAATCAGGAGAATCCCACATGACACAAATCACTATTCAAATTGAAAGAAAGTACCCATCCTGAGAAAGAGGGATGGGTGATTGTCATATCTTAAGATATCTGGCAGAATACCTAGTAGTTCGGCAACTGCCATCTTCCCATTCTTCTGCTTCAATGGTAAGGGCCTGAGCAGGGCACACCTGTTGCAAGCCATACAGGTCAGGTAATTGCAATAAGATATCAATGTAATGGGACAGAGACTCTCCACAAAAAAGATGTTAGGTCACCAAACAAATGCTCTGTCACTTCCAGCCAACTGATAAAACACAGATGCAATAGTCACAAATCAACCTCCTTTGTAGCATTTCTGTCTCAGGAGGTTCAGAGAGTGAAAGGTTTGAAATGAGAGGGGGGGCAGACACAAACACAAACAAGAGAATAAAATCCAAATCACAGAGGGAGAGGTGGAGACTGGTTAGGTAAGAGACTCTGAATGCCCTGGGGTTGCTATCATAGGCCCAAACCAACTTGACAGAATGAGCAGAACAAGAGAGGCTGGGGGCAGGGACAAAAAGAACAACAAGAAAGAAGGGGGTTGGTTGAGATCTTGCTGACGTCTCAAAGAGACAGAAAACCAAGGAGCACCATTTGAAAGAGGAAGATGTGGGAAAGGCCTCAATGGTGACTTATGACCTCACAAAGCTTGCAAGCAATGCAGTGCTCTTCACCTGTGGCATAGCAGCGCAGTGCATGTTCTCCTCAAAACCATGGACTCAAACAAAGGACCTTTCTCAAAGGGGTAGTTCATCTGCAGGTGAACTCAAAGCTTACTTTGGCTGAAGATTTTTCTGTATAAATGAACAGCTACTCACAGTGGAAAAGTAGCTCTGAGGCCCAGTGAAGATACTGCCGCATGGGCAAACCAATCCTGTTCATAATATTGTCCAATGATACTCAAGATTACAAAGTTGAAACAAAGAAGCTCCACTGCTGTTCAGAAGGCACAATTGGGTGAGCTGACATTACTGTGACTTTTTTTGTCAAAGAAGTACTTGAGTGTCAGACCCATGCCTTGCATCATCTCTGTCAAGATAAGTGCATTGACACTGTGATCTGAGACTGAAACCACACAAGATTGGAACCAAAGTTAGACCTTAATTCTGATGGTGAGAATGTTTGGTCCACAAATTGTGATTAAGTTCACATCCAAACTATTCACCAGATGCTTCGTCCAATCTCTGTGCAACACAAGAGACTGCACACCAAGATTGCATGATGCAAAGCTTTATACAATAATCAAGTCTATTCCAGTGACCAAGAGCTGTAGGAGAAAGGAAACAACAGAATTGTATCTCTCTCACCTGTGCTCTAGCTCTTAGAATCCTTTGCTAGTGCCACCTCCAGTGGATTTGGTTCTCCTGCTAAGCACAATTCCCAACACAAATTATCAGGTGTTTCTTCAACTTAAACTTGCCTACATCTGCAGAAGGAAAACCTAACTAGGTTGACAGCAGACGTTGCACATCCAAAGTTAAGGAGAACAGAAGTGTACCGAGCAATTTGAACTGTAGAACCAAAGATTGATGCGAAGGTGATATGATGCCTGAAGACGTAGGTGCTCGATCGTTTTCTCTTCATGGCGGCGAAATCAAATCAGAAACTAATTCCGTTTCCATCTCTGCAAACAATCCATCATGCCTTCCTACACAACAACACACCTGGATTTTACTACCTCGAAAGGAACTATCACAAGAAGAATCCCCGGCTCCAGCAATGTCTTAATACCCTAGATATCTTTATAACTTTCGTTCCAAATACACACTTCTTATTCTTGGGCTACCATAATGGCAAAACGGTGAAGCAAACAAAACTAGGGAGAAACCCCCACCTTTGGGAGCTTCTGAGTGCAGATATCGGACTACCGGTGCAATAGATCCTTGCCATTTCGTACAGACATCCGCGGCCACCGACCGTTGCAGCAATCGCCGTCCCGCCGATCCCCACATAGTGAGCTTCGCTAGAGAGTTTGAGAGCTCGATCTCGCGGCAGAAGAAAACAGGCTCCGAAATGGAGCTTCCAAATTCCTCGTTACGATCGCGTCGAAAGTTGAAACCCTAGGAATCCGCCGGAGTTGCGGAATCCATCACTCGTAGCGATCGCGTCGGAAGTCGGAACCGGCGTTGGGCGGTTCTTCGGTATAGGAGAAGGGCCAGAGTACAGCATCGGGCATAGATCTCAAATCACGGAAGGGCCTGTACTCTGGTCCTTTTCCTCCGTAAAGCAGAGCTGAGATTTTTTCACTTTGTAGAAATAGTGACACGCTGGCGGGTACCTTCCTCAGGTTTCTTCAGGCAGGTAAGGGAGCTGAAAATACAAAGGAAAAATCCAGGCTGTGCTTTATGCTCTGTAAAGAACCCCTGGCTCCGATTCTGGAAAATAAATTGGAGTTTTCCCAGTTCCAGCTCCACACACATATATAAAACCACGAATCCGGTTCCGGGAATGGTTCTTTAAAACAAATCAGATTTCACTAAAAATCGGGCCTGCTGAGTTCTTACTAACCAGGAATCCAGTTCAGGTTTCCATAAATTAAAAAAAATTGAGTGCGATTTTGGTCATGGGTTTGAAAATGAGTCCCGGTTTGGATCCGGTTCTTTACTAATTGGAACCAAATCCAGCAGTCCTTACCCAGTAATGTGGGTGCTTACCCAACACTGGTTGGAACCCTAGGAACTGCATGCGTGGATGAGGGAAAAGCAGATCAAATAACTAATCTGTTTAAAAATCCATGAATATACCAGTGTTGTGGAGAAATCCAGAAAATTCGAATATCATATCAGATAATCACATTTGATATTTTTTGAATATCATAAATTATGAAATTCAAGGTGATATCCTGATTTTTAAATTTCAAAATTATGAGATTCAAAACATGTAATATTCGGATTGAAATCCAAATATCGGAAACTAGGAAACTTGGCAGGTTATCAATTCCTTGCCCAAATGTAGTTAGGTTTGAATATTTCACCCAAAAAAAATTCAATGACATGTTAGGTTTGAGAAAAAAAAACTAGTTTGAGGGTTTGAGGCAACCACTACTCAATACATGGCTGCATCAAACCTTATGCATCACATTACTATTTTAGAAAGGGGTCATCTATTTTGTTTTTTTGTCTTCTTGCTTGCTTTCATCCTATTATTGTTTCTTTTCGTGTTGTTTTTATTAGTTCCTTTCATGTTGCTATTAATTTCTTTTGTGTTGTTGTTATTGTGGATTTTTTTCGCATTTGTGATGTTGCCACTGGCTTTTTTTGTGGTGTTGTCGTTTTCTTTCACATTGTTGTTATTGGTTCCTTTCAAATTGTTATTGCTATTCGTCGCATTATGGTTGTTGCCTTTCGTATTGTTGTTGTTTCCCTTCACACTATTACATCAAATGTTTTTTCGTTCATGTTTCTATTGCTTCTTTTTGCAATGACGTTGTTGATGTGCCCCCCTTTGTGTTATTAGAACTTGAACTCCCTTCTTTCGGATTTTGTAGGTTGGAGTTTGGAGCTTTTCTTGTTGATAATTGATAACATCCTTTTGTGGGGTAAGTTTTTTTTCATTTTTTCACATTTTTTTCTTTTTTTTCTTTTTTTTATTTAAATTTTTTTTTGTTGTGATTATGTTTCATGTTTGATTTTTTTTTGTATTTTCTTGTGCAAGTTTTTCTTACCAGAAATTTTATGCATTAGAAAAAAAAATTTGCACATCATTTTTATAACGAAAATTGAATTTTATCCTTTCTTGTAAAAGTTTGCATTAATTTTTTTTAAACATTCATGTTTCACCCTAAACCTTAGACTAAGACAATTGTTTGTAAGACATTTTGTTTGTTTGAGTTTTTTCACCCTTGGCCTTGTGAAAAATCATCATGTGAAAAATAGAAAGTTGTAGTGTAAATGAAAATACATTAATTCAAAATGAAGGATATGTTTCTAAATGAGGTTGGATGTGAAGATGAAGTAATGGAAGAAACTCAAGAAAACCAAAGTTTGTAAACTAAAAAAGAAAGTTCCAAAAAATGATGAAAAAAATTAAACTATTTTTATAATTATTGCATTCTCAAATGAAAAAGTGGAGGCTTCATAATAGGAATGCTTTATGTTGGTGATTTTTCTATGTGAATGACAATGCAAAAGTGACTTTTGACACACCTCAAATCATGCGTTATATGTTGTGTTATTTTGATCATGTGTTTTCCTTTAACCCAAGAACAAAATTAAGGAAGGGTTTAATATATTATTATAAAAAAAGTGGAATAACATGTTTGAAAAAACATGTTGATCATTTTCAAATTTTGAATTTTTTTGAAGAGGAAGTCAATTATGCAACGAGAGAAAGTTTAAAGAGGCATTTTGTTAAAATGAATGGCAAATATATCAAGTTTGTCCATTTATGGTTTTTTTGCCTCCACTCCATAAAGTCTTTCAAAAAGAATAATGTGGAGCAACAAAAGTTTTAAAAAAATCTTGCATTTTTGGTCGTAAAATGCCATTAGCCCTTATAGCTGTTGGAAAGTGTATGATTTTGCAATTGCATCATCAAGTCCAATTCTTTATGAAAGTTTTTTTCACACGATGTTCTACCCAACCTAGTGGAAAAAACCAATTTTGAACATTTAAAAAATTTTCAAAGAACTTTTAGATCAAGGTAATTGACTTTTCAAATTTTACATAACCAATTAATTTTGACAATTTAAAAGATTGGAAAGGAGATTTTTTTCATTGTTTTTTTAGAATAAACCTACCAATTAAACACAATAATTTCAAGCAAAACCTTTGACTTGGTTACATTTATCCAATTTTTATATTCATGAGGTAGTTATTTAATTTCGGTATTTCAAAAAACCTAGTTGATTACATTTTCAATATCCAAGCAAAACATTTCATCAATTGCATTTTTCTAGTTATTATATAGGCCAAATCTGGTTATTTCAATTGTGAGTTTCTACTTTTAGTATGAATTTCTTTTAATGTGCATTCATTCTAATAAACAATACATTTCATGATTTGATTGCCCCAAATCAACAAGTTGGTTATTGTTCACTTTGAAGAAAGCCCAAATGTGAAATGTCCTTTAATGAGGCTTCCAAAACCTTTCCTGCTTCTTCAAGTTTTTAACAACATTATTTGCATTATAAGGATAGAAGTGCCAATGTTGGATGGAACCTCAAATGGGGCATCCTATTATGGTTTATTCACAATGTTTTTACTATTACACCTTACCAAATGCCCAACACCAACATAAAGGCCATTAAGTTTAGTTTCCATTTTAACAAAAATGTTTGAAATTGAAAACTCCATAATAGTTGTAGCAAATAAATGGTGGGGGCAGGAGTTGTGAAAGTGAATCACGAATAATGATGAATTGAAAAGGCAAACAAATGGCAAATACACATGAGTATTGGTAATAAAAGCAAGAAGCAAGCTATTGCATGAGCTCAAAGCTTGATCCTAAAATTTAAAGTTAGAACTTGGGATGGTAAAATGCATTTTTCCCTATACACATGCAAGTAAAACCCAAAAATTTAATCACAAAATGAATGTTGTATTGGTAAACCTAGAAGCCAACATGTGGATGAATGTAAACATTCATTTTCATTATGAATGAATACAAAATAATTAGAATTTACATTTAAAAAAATAAAACCTCCATCAAAATTATGGATGAATGTTTTATTTTATCATTAAATTATTATCGATGAAACTTTTTTTTCCCATAATTTTAATTAATTAGATCCTCATGAAACACAATTTAATTATATATTATATAACATCTGTTGAATAATATATTATAAGTTTTATTATAAATGTATTTCATGATTATGATTTTAAATGCCATTCTTTTCAATATGTTTTAATTATATTACTATTATTATGCCAACATCCATCCCATGGTAATTTTTTATTTTAAAAGATATTTTGAATTTTTTTTTTGTGAACAAATTGACCTAATGTTGTTGATGATAATGGGGGGTTTTTTTCCCTCCATTTCCAAAGGTGCCACAACTTCCTTCAAACCTATTTATAAGTGTTGTTGATGATAATGAGAGGTTTTTTTTTCAATTTTTTTTAAGGAGGCACAACCTTCTTCGATCTAATGAATGTAATACACCATGATGGGTTTTGAATGCTTCAAAAAATTTTAAACTATATAATGTCATTGATGACAATGTGTTTTTGAAATAAATTAAAATTTTGTTTTAGGTGCTCTAATTAACTTTACTCAAAGATCTATTATCATTGATGACGATGGGGTTTTTTAGTAATTATTTATTTTCAAAGCACCTTAATTTTCCATAAACTACATATATAGTGTCATTGACAACAATGGGACACTATAAGAAAAGAAGGTGTTTTACAACTACCTTTACAATTCAATTTTTGAATTGCATCAAACATTTGTAACCCACTATATTTATACGTCATGAATGCTAACGGACAAGTTGCATGAATTGCAAGGTTGTAATTCACTGTATATATAATGCAACTCATTGCAATTCAATTGCAACTTTGTCAAAACAACTCATCTTCAACTATTATGCAACTCCATTATAATTGCACCTATGATGTCATGTTGACATCATTATCATTCATCCATTAAAATTTGACATGTGGCATTATGAATATTTTTGAACAAAAATTATTATTTTTGAAAATATTGATTTCCATTGTGATTGTTAATGATGGTTTGAAATTATGACATGTTGCATAATAAAAAATTACCACATGGCATATTAATTATATTTTGAAATTTTTAAATACATACATATTTTAAAAGTTAGATAAGTTGTACATAACCATAGGTTAATAGGTCTTAAAACCTACATACTATGTACTTATCTAAACCTACCTACCTATCTATTACATAGGTAGGTAGAACTTACTTACCTAGGTAGATAAATAGGTAAAAAAACACAAGACTAAATGAATTAAAAAATAACCATGAATTTTTAAAAAAGAATTGTGTTTTGCTTTTAGGGTTAAATTTTTTTGAGTTCATCCCAAAATGGCACGTGTATTTGAATGTGAGAACATATGAAAACATGTCTTTTTCATATAATTTGTAACATGGAATTCAAAGATAAAACATATGGGTTAAAATTTTAAAATTTTCCCTAGTTGCAAATTGGATTGCATTATAATATATTTTCCTACATTTTTTGTGCTTGTTTCTCATTATGTAAGTTAAAAAAATAAATTATTGATTATATAATAATTAAATAAGTGAATTAATATTTAGTTATTTGAAATAGTAATTTGAAATAATTTTTTTTTCAGATAATTAATTATCAAAATAGTTTATCTGATTTTATGAGAAATAATTATATGAAACATAAATTTTTGAATAAATATATGATAATAAATATTTGATTTTAGATAATTTATTATTAGATGGCTAATTATCTAAATTGATATAAATTAGTCACTCATTATTTTAAAATTTTAAAATAATTAATTATTCTAATTAATTAAGTCATAATAGTTAAGTAAATTACATATCAACTAATAATTAACAAAATAATTCAATAATAAACAATAAATATTAAATATGAATTTGGGTGGAAACATCAAGGTAAAAATAAACATATCCATATGTACACCAAATTGAATTTTTAATATAATATACATGTTGCTTTTAGTTTCACATCTAAATTAATTATATGTGTCCAAATAGTTAATTAGTTAATGAATTTATATATTTAAGGATGATAATTATTGATGAATTGATAATTATTTTAAATAATCAATTTAATTCATTATGAAATATCCCTAACTTGGATAAATGTTTATCTTATTGTTATTTAATAAGTAATTAATTTTTTATTTAATGTAAAATTAATTATATGAATTACACTTATTTATTCATATGAATAGTTAATTATTTAACAGTTAATTATATTAATAAATTTTAATTTAGACATATGAATCCATAAAATTTATCCACATAAAATATTTATAAATGGATCATAATTCAATTATAATATCTAAATTTAAGTATATAATAAAAAAGTTTATGTTAGTAATATTAATTTGATTTTTAAATTTAATTTAAATATTTAAATTATAATTTAGAATAATAATTAACATTAAATATTGAATAATTTTCTGAAATCATATTTTTTTTCAATTTTACACATATAGTTTAATATAATTTTGTAATATTTATTTATATATGCATGTAATACATAAAGTTTTACTTAAATTGATGATAAAAATTTAATATAAAACTAAATTATATATTTACCACATCTTACATTTCTATTTGATTTGAAAATTATAATTGAAATAAAAAGGATCATATATCAATTATATTCAAAAAAATTATAATTAAAGTTTTAATATTACTTATATGTATTATATTAATTGAAATTAGTTCCTTACATGTCATAATTCCTTATGTGTGAACTTATACTAATAGTCATATTTGAATCATTGTAAAGTAATTTTATGATCACATTATATATGTAATGACACATCATTTTGTCCACATTGTTTGCATAGTCATTTTTTAGTTATATTTGAAATGATTTTATCCTAGTCACATTTTCATATGATATTTTGGATATCCATGTCATTTTGTCATCAATCATGGATGCCATATAGATGAAAACTTGTAATGAAAAAATGACATTAGCTTTCCTATTATCACGTCATTGTTTACTAGTCAAATGCACCATTAATATATGACTACAATTTTTTGCACGTAGAATTTGAAATAATGTCCTATTATTAAAGTCAATTACTAATTGTTTAGAACATTTAATCATTGATTTCTTGGTTGTAAAAGACAAGATTTCTTTTAATGATTGATGTATGATTATAACTTTAAAATGATATCGTGTTAATCTAATAAACAAATCCATATGAATAAATTAGATATAATATAGATAGTTTTTTGAATCCTTTTAGGTAATTTGAATCCTTGTTTTAACTACAATTTTCATTTTAAAGGATTCAAAAGAAATGTATCAATAGTGTTATTGATTTCAATATTTTCTTATGGATAAATAATGCATACATAGATATGTTTAGCAATGTTCATATAATGCATTTGATTAAATAGTATACGACATAGAATTTTGAAAATTGTGAAATCCATTTTGAAAGGGCTACAAGGAAAATGATTCCTTTTTCTTGTGATTTGGTTGAATTTTTGTATTCATTAAATTTAGAATTTGTGGTCCCAAATGTCACAACATGTGCAAGAAATTTTCATGCAAGAATACATGTCAAATTGTCTATAAAAGCTTATATGTACTCATTTTTTACATTTTAATTTTTTATCAAAATATTTATGCATAATTACATGTGCATGTGAAAAATCACCACCACCATATAAATGATCATAATTTGAATTATCCAATATTTTTTATTTACATTTATTCCATATCAATTTTATATTTGGAACATAACAAAAACACAATTCTTGAATCATGTGTCCAAAAAGGGATACCCTAACCATGAATATACCTTATTTAAGAACAAAAGCCAATAGTTTTCATGAAAAAAAGTGTGAACCACCCAATAGTAAAGCATATTCATGCAAAAACAAATTTGTTCAACACATGGAAGATGGATATCTCAAAGCATAACAAAAACCAATTACAAATAGAATGCAAGAAATGGTATTCTATATTTCATAAGGACATGCATAATTTATATGTATCTAGTGAAATTCCAAATACTAGATAACTTTGTATATTGAAAATACTTAAGTAAGGACATTTTTTAAGAATAGATAGTTGAAATGTGAAGACTAAATCTATGAAAATGCAATAATCATATGAACTCATTTATTCCTTTTGGAGTTTTGATGATTGTAAACTTTTGCATAAAGTTTCAAAATTGGTAGATCTTGAGTTCTAGAATATTTTTTTAAAATATATTATTTCATTTCATGACGTTCCCAATAATTTGGATGAGACTACAAAATACTAAAAATGTTAATTTCCCTTATTATTACGTCTCAATCAAGTAGCAATTTTGCAGAAATGTAAATGGTACTAGGGAAACTTTAAAATTAGAAAATATGTAACATCAGATCAACTTGAACTTTTTGTCAAAATGAATGCAAAACTGTCATGCTTTTCCAAGCTTTTTCTCTTCTCATAATTATATCACTATCCTAGGATATGAAGTTCTTTGACCATTTCTTGAGGAAAGTAAACAACCAACAAACGTATTTTAAGATCTTTGATGGGTTTCCATCTTCAACCTATTGAAATTCCACAAAATACTCACACTTTGATGGATTGAAGGTCATAAAATTCATCAAATCTTATCTTCTTGTGACAAACCCAAGTTCTTCATACAACTATTGTGAAGGTATTCATCCAAAAATATTTCATTTAAGTTATCCTAGAGACGCTTGCATCATCATAACAACCTTATAGCTATCAAAATAATTAAATAATCTCCTTTTTCTTGACAGAGTTGCAATGAAAATGACAAACACATAATTGTTTTTCATATTCACTTAGAAGTATAAAAGATCAACACCCAACTTTGTGTACTTACATGGTAGATCGATTTTCCTAACAAGCATACACCTAACTTTGTGATAGTTTGTTTGATATTGTTCAAAACAATCACAGATAACATGGACTTATCTCAAATGCTTCAAACCCTTGACACCAATCCACTTCACCATTTACCTACTGTGCACAAATTGGAGACACGTACAAGAGTTAGCAGAAGTAACATCACAACTGCAAAAAAGTGAGCAGCAGAGTGTGAAAGTGAAATACTGGAGCCCTTGATGCTCATATGGGTGCATGGTCCAGATGATTTTGTGGTTTCATAATTTTCATACCTATGATATAGGAACTTTGAGTAATTTTTGTCATGTGGAAATTCAATAAGAAATAAAGAATTCAATCTAAATCAAAATTAGGTTTTTTTTAGGGAAATTGTAGTAAACCTATATATACTTTGCAAAAGTAAGTAATAATATGTACTCAACAGCACAAGCCAGACAATATATTTAGTTTCAAGTGGTAGAGTATTTGGTCCACAATTTGAAATTCACAAGTATGCCATATTGACATGCTCGAAACTATTCTTGAATTGCCCAAATCCTTCAAGCTCAGATAGATAGCCAAATTCCACCATGAAATAGGTAGAAATCGTAGAACGTTTGCACAAGTAAAGCTGTTTTCCAGAATTTTGCACATGATACAAGTTTGCTCGGTTACATGATCAGAAGTTTGGAGGGTCAAAAGTCAGTCATCATCTTCCTCAGGCAACAACGTTAATCTTCCAGTCTCAATCACACACATTATCAAGGCAACATGTTGTCTCAATAACACTTGAAAAAGATGCAAAATTAGATACACGCAAGCATCCTCCATATTCATTTCTGGATCCACCCACCCACCCACCCACCTCTCATCCCCATTTCGGATCTATTGTAACTACCTGTTCCTCAGCCACCTCTGCAGTTCAACTTTGCTTTTCCTTATAATGTACTAGCTTTTGCTGTCAGTCATATAGCACATAGCTATTAATGTGACCAGGCTTATGTCCGGCTAATTATAAACTATCTCCACTTTTATTGCTTCAGTGTTGGTGGTTTTTCCTTGGACTAAAGTTTGGCCAGGTTTACATCAAGCTGAATGATCGCAGACCTGTAGTTTCCAAATTGTTGATCGTGGGTGACCAGAAAGAAACAGTTCTCCATATGACGTTGCTCGAGAACCCCGAGACCACCACCAACTACTCGACCTTCTTCCTCCTCCGCTCTGTGCGAGCTGGTCGGTGCAGTTTTCGCTATACCCGAGGATCATCCTCCAACAAAAACTACATGTCAGAGAGGAAGTCCTCTATGGTGAGGAACTCTATATAAGTCGACCCGCGAGCAGCAAGGAAGGAAGAGAACAAACATCAATTCATGTGTCCGCGCCGAGTTTCATTAGCTAATTTCAGAACTTCGAGGCATCTGATGCGACGTACCTAGTGTTCGTCCTCTCTTTCAGTCTTATGCAGGCACCGTAGGACAATATATTTGGGGAAGATTATTCGAGGGTTTGTGATCCTGTGCTGCCATTATGACTACTTTCCTTGCTGTTGTTGGCCTGAATCGCCGTCTCTCGTCGCTGATGCAGCTGCTGCTTCCTCTATTCTTCATAACTCTCATGACCTGCACGCTGGCCTTCTCCGGTGTGGTTCAGTCTTCTCAGAAAGGTCCTGTAATTACCTTCTCTCCTAATTTATGTATTCCGGATGTTGCACTGGTTTACAACTACTGGGCGTAATTTTCAGCATAATATTAGGCTTGAATACTACAGGATCGTGCATCACACAACCTGCATAGCAGCAGGCCTTAACATTTTTATTTTGGATCGATGATCTCGTGCATGTATGTATGCATGTATTCCCGACTGCAGATTGCAGTGGCATAGCGGAGCAAGGGGCGAATTTCAGAGGACCCTTGATGTCTGGCGAGATCCAGCTGAATGGTCAAGCGGCTACAGTTTTGCAGCACCGGCAGAAAAACAAGTATACATATCGTCGACAGCTTTCTGAATTCAATGGTAAGGCTTAATCTCCAGCTTTTTATGAGTTCAGTAATTTTATGCGCAAGAAGGAAATAGCAGCGGTGTGCTAGATCAATGCACGTTATATGGAAACTGTCTAGCATGACAATGTTGTACAACAACAACCATAATTTTTACAAAGTTTTCTCGTGTCAAATGACAACTTTGGATCTAATTTTTCCACGTCTGGGCTGTGCGAGCCGATGTCCCTTCAAGACTCACAAAGTCTGTGATCACAAAAGCCTAATGGAAAGATGTCCTAATCCGTCATATGAACTGAAGATGACATGAGACTTGTGCACTCGACGAACATTTATTGAGCTTTAGGTTTTTTCGTTGATAATTCGCAGGAACGTGTTCAAAGCTGGACATAAGCCTGGTTCAAGGTCAAGAGGGCACGATGGGCGGCATACCAACGTTCGGCGTTGAGATCACCAATGTGTGCACAGGCGGCTGCCCCATCTCTGACGTGCATGTGGCCTGCGGTGATTTCGCGTCTGCCATGCTGGTCAATCCCGCCATGTTCAGGAGGCTGTCCCTGAATGACTGCCTTGTTAACAACGGCAATCCCATCAGCGACGGCGACATGATAAGGTTCGAGTACGACAACTCGTTCATGTACCCCATGCACGTCCAGTCTGCCGTCACCTGTCACTGGACTTCTTGAGTACAACTGTACTACTGCCTCAGTCAGAATTCTTGACGATCAGGATTTCCAAACGGTTTTTAGGAAATTCTCTCCAAACTTGTCTGATCATAGACTTCTTAACATGGAACCAATTCGAGTACCCAGACTTGTTAGACAAGTCTCCTCGACACCTTCAAATCAGATCAAGCAGACAACTGCGAAAGAATACTTTGTATGCTTGGTACAACTTTGGGTGCAACAAATAAAACTTCTCAATTCCAAGTCATGAGATCAGAGTTTGGCCAAAAAAATTCCTTCATGCTGCAAATATTTTTGAAAATTGGATTAAAACATTCACATCGTTATAACTTTTGGAATGGAATCTCATCTTCTCAACATTGGCTTAAAGTCTGAACTCTGTTGGTCACAGTAGACATCTGACAAAGCGGATGATGCTCATGGAAAACTCTCACAATGCTTACAAGTTTCATTTTATCTTTTTTCAAGTATGTTGTCAATGTCCAAATACTGCATGTTATGCTAACATGTCCACTCCAGGGTAACTCTGGCAGGCAATGAGCTTGGAACATTAGGTACGGTGGATTCTTGCATTGTTGCATTTATTTGGATTCTTGCACTCTTAAAACTGCATGAACAGCTGAAAGTATGATTAATCTTACACAGATAATAACTGCAAATCATCTTACAAAAAATAGCGAGCTATTTACAAAATATCAGCACTAGTTAGCTTGAAACTTGATTGTCTATGGAATTCTCCATCCCTCCAAATTCAAACTCATTCTTTGTTTAGGACGATCATTTAGGTGCTCACAGGCCAGTCTGCCAGAAGATTGTCTCTCATGAACCAGCTGATCTACCTAAGTAGCTAAATCATGACCTGGATCTAATCTATGGAAAAAATGTGCTGTGACAAGTGCGGTAGACTGAAAAACCAGTCTTATTTGCAAAGCATACTGTGAGGGATTCTTCTGGGTAGTAACAGGTACTGTGGCTACATACTGTAATCTCATAGCCAGGCCTGTGTAAGTCGGTTGAGTCCTACAAGTGACAGGAGTGTAATAGCTAAAATCCCTAGAGTGATGACTATTGCAGTTGCTTCCTGAGGCCTGGGATAATTGCAGCGTTAGGGTTCACTGTGTGGTAGCCTGACTGCACCTGGGATATTGATTGCATTCAAATGGCCATAACCTGTGCTGGTACATGCGTGCTCCCTTTGCCTCTCCATTCCTAGCTTCACAATCATTTGTGTTCCCTGAACAATCCCAGACAGAACAGAGTGAAGACAGAAGAGGTGGAAATGAATTGGCACCAGATAAATTAGACAAGCCATCTAGCTACACATAGAATGGTCTCCAAAACTGCATGCATGAGGAAGAGTTCTTTGAATTGCAGTCACCAATCACAGGTGCAGTGGCTTCAGTCTGCTGTCAGACATGGGTACTGAACCCTTTCTTAAAGGAAGGTAAAAATCACATAAGCCTTTGGGAAAAGTCTTATATGCGACATTTACTGTCAGAGACAATTGAGCTGGGCCAAGGGGGTCCAATATCACACTGCCACGAACACAAAAACCATCACAGAATTGAAACTTGAAACCAAACAAAGATGGATCTACCCCCCAAATCCCAATGCAAGAATACTTGGGATGAGAAGAGAACAGCCAAGTTCTGCTGGACCAATTTCACTTAGAGGAACCTGATGCTAAATTTAACGAGTAAAATGTTCATCCTGGCACTAGCCTGCACTTGTTTGTGTTGTTGTCAATGCAATAACACCTTCCTCAATCCCTCCCGATGGTCAACCAAGTATAATTGGAGGTTTCATAAGACAACAACCCAATGTACAGCTTCTGCTGTGACTGGTAAACTACAGTTGTTCCACCTGACCTAAATTGCATATGTAATTCAACCCTGTAAAGAAAAACCAAAGCCCCAAATATGATTCCACATAATGAGAGTTACATTGCGAGAGGCATTGAAAAGTAAACAGTCCACATCAACTCATTTTGAACATGCAAATTCAGAAAACCAGGGAAAGATAGTGAAACTCACAGTGATATTTTTACTTGGTTTCATCAAGGCATGCTGTGCAGAATCCATGTGTCTAAAAGTCATAGAAGCCAAAACCCCAGGACTTCCCAGTTCTTTTATCAGTGATAACAGCTCCTTCCTTAATCTCACTGAATCATTCATGCCTGCTCAAAGTCCATTCACAAAGATGAGACCAAAATCCCAGGACAATGATCTTCTGAGCTGATGATGAAAACTGGCGACAGGCTCACCCTCATCAGGAATGGAGATTATAAGTGCTTCTTGAAGAGGACCACAGAGATGAGACAAAGGCAACATGGAAGCAATCAAATATACACTCACATCACGCAGAACCTCTGGAGAGGTCTCCCAAGCCAGCCCACACATAAAAAGCTTCCCTTGAGCTGGCAAATCTCTAATACCATTAGCAATGGAACCAAATTGAAGATAGTCATAATATCCAAAGTGACTGTCAAGCAACTTCCATATTCCTAATATTGTTGCTACTGAATCGTTGCTTCTTCAGAACAGAACATTGAACATGATGCCCATATATGAAAGCTCTCTTCCTGTAGCTAGAAAGTCAGAAAGTCAGGAGACTGATACAGCCACAATGCTTACTAAACAAAACAACATTTGACCTCAAAAGGGCTTGTCTGCATGATAGAGCTGGCTTGCAGATAAAGAATCAAATGCCCTGAAAAGGTTACATTGTCACAAATATGAGTCCAATCGCATGTAAAATCAAACACAAGTCAATGAATACAGACCACTGAATTCTTATAGAGAAGATTGAGCATCCACTAGCCTAAGATATAGGAAATGTTCAGAGGCATGACCTAGTTCCACACCCTTAGTCAAGCTGACTATAATATCTGCAAATAGTTCATAGACTTCACAAACTCATGAAGTGTATGTGAAATTTGTCTTCTGACTTGTGGTTTAATAACTTGGAAGAATATCTTCATACAGACTGAGAACTTCTTCATATTTATGATTTAAGTCAACATGAATTAGGTTACAGAGACTTCAGAACTAACATACCAGCTACCAAGAGAAAGAAAAAAGGTCAACCCTAAAGAGCAGAGGAATAAAAAACTGAGGGGATTGAGGAACAGGACAGTTGTTTGGTAGAAACGTCTATGAGAGTGACCTAATGACCAGCTACCATAACATCTCACTGACATGACTTGGAAGAAGGTAGAAACCTACATCGAAGGAGATGTACTCCACGAAAATAAAACAACAGCAATGCCTCATAGTAGGGATTTTTCTCATGCTTCTGAGTGGAGCAACAAAACAAAAAAGTTTGATGAGGCTGTGGAATATACATTCAGAATACACAGCAAGCTCTCATCTCCATAAGCCAGCCACTCAAACTTCATGAACCATGACATCATACAGCTGCCGACAACATTGTAGATTGACTTATACCAATCAAACATTGAGAGTGTG
>Ga0116227_10004538_pt1 | contig 30036 bp, 16 predicted proteins | sample S1TSphgellanicum_FD_89693 | JGI IMG/M metagenome (GOLD analysis project Ga0116227, IMG submission 89693) | Host-associated microbial communities from peat moss isolated from Minnesota, USA - S1T2_Fb - Sphagnum magellanicum MG | ecosystem: Host-associated > Plants > Peat moss > Unclassified... | reverse complement strand
CGTTTTCTTTGCGTTTCTCTTTGCTGGTCTGCTCGGGCCACCAAGCCACATCCCTCACCCCCCCCCCCCCCCCCCCCCCCCCCTTGTTTCATGACACTTGGGAATTGGAGTTTCCGAGTCTCCCTCCCTTCTTATTAACCCCCTTGAGCCCCTACCTCCACCTTAAAAAACCCCTTTGTTGAATCCTAAGCCTGAACCCCACACCATTTGTTTTTACTTACAAGGAACTAAGGCGCAATGGTTTGCACAAATGTTTAAAATCTAATGGTTTATTCAAAACCCTGAAATGTGGTGGTTTTGTAGGGTTGAACAATGGCAATACACTTGGTTGGATGTTCATTACACCTTCGTTCGCATCGAGTTCCCACACACATTTGAGTTTTTAGTTGACATCAACACTTCTAGCATTGTTGTTGGAGGTTATGGTGGCTCTACAACCTTCGCCCCTAGTTTGCACTACCCAAAGTTGTTGAGCTTTGAATGTCTTGACGATGATGAAGTCCCCTTGAGCTCTTAACGTCTTGGCAATGGTGAAGACCTCGATAGTATGTCAAGGTCGTGAATGTCATGATCATTGCAAAAACCTCCAACAATGTTTTCAAGGATTTCAATAAGTTCATGACCCCTCCTAGGTCTTGTGCGAGTAGAAACATGTGGCTTGTTAACTAAATATACTAAAGCCATGTGATCCACAAAAAATGTAAACATGTTGCCTAACATGTAATTCTTGAATTTGTGTCATGTATGAAACATAACTAAAACATCTCTTTCTGTAGTAATATAATTTCTCTTAATAGAATTAAGTAGTCTTGATGAGTACATAATAGGTTGATTTATTTTACCTGTTGGGTTATAGGCCAATATTGCTTAAAACCCAATAGGTAAATGTCGCTAACTGAGATGCATAAATATGAACATGAAATTCTAGTTCCTAATTAGGATTGATAAGTATAGGAGCTTGAATGTACCAGTTCTTGATATCTTCCAAATCAGTTTGACATTCAACAATCTATTCAAACACTTCAGCTTTTTTTGATAACTTGGTGATTGGTGCCATAATAGAGGTAAATTTTTTGATGAAACATATGTAAAATTTATAACTCATTTGAACACATTTGGTTCAAAAATGTTTTTGACCCTAAAAATTATGGATTTAGAAAGTGTGGCTTGAACAAAAGTTGTTCATATATATGTGATAGAGGGCATGAATGCATAATATACATGATATAAAATGAATTTGTAGTCAAAATGAATTTATATCTAAAATGAAATGTTAAATGGAGTATTCAAAATATAAAATTTTAAGTTATAAACCAATGTAGGAATGATGCGTGTCATGTGCATTCCTTGGAAAAGTATTTTTACCTTGGCACCCCTACCTCCTTTGAGAGTGATTTCACCCTATAACCATTATTACAAAATGTGGGCATAGTTCATTAGTCCCAGTTCACTAGATTAGTGAATCCATTATTTTCCAACTCATCCCCATTTACTAAAATTAGTGAATTCACTCAAAATCTAGTGAGATCATTGGGCATACAAGGACACCTTTTGTTGTAATGAACCAAATGAAGTTTGGGTAGATAATTTTGTCTTTTGACCAAATAATCAAGTTTTTGAAAATTAAATTTTTTAGTTAAGAAATTTTGTTACAACTACATATAGAATATGGTTCCCAAGTCATTTGTAATACTAGATTAGAGATTTGGTTTGGAATGTATTGTTAAATAATTTTATAACTATATGCATTGTAAGAGTTAAATGCAAATTTTGCAAGGAGGTTATAAGGTAAATGAAGGTATCTTATTGTTAGCTTCTATATTTTGTAATGTGTAACAATTGATTGCCCCCCTCTAGAGGTCACCCAACTAATTTTTAAAAAAAAAATCTAAAACATGGGGCCAATTATATATATATATATAGTTGTACTTATCTACTAAAAAAACTTGAACTTATTTAAAATGGGGCAGCACCTCTAGTTTAAGTTTTAATTCAATTTTGGAAAGAAGCCAATTGCTTAGTTAGGTTCCAATGGCAATTTCAACAAAATGCAGAAACATTTGGTTTGAAGACCTCACAACTTGACTGATAACCTGGACTTGGAACTTATAAGTAAATCCCAAAACTTGTCAATAGTGGTATGTGTTAATGTTGGGTGATTTTTGTTTTTTACGCAATCTCTAATTCCAGTTCAAATAAATAAATTAGAATGGTTTTGGTTCTTCAAAAAATTACATTTTGATCTTAATTCGAGGTTCATAATTTTTTAGAAAGATTTCAATTTTGATTCTGATTCTGAAATCAGACAGATTCCAATCCAGTTTTGGATAACTGGATAACCTGTATTGGAACTAACAGTTAATGGATGGTTTATGTCTAGTTTGTCCCTGGTTTTAGTCTTTAAAAAAAATAAAAATCGATTCTGGTTCTAATTTCGGTTCCACACCTGGAGAAAGTTATGTTCAAAAACCCTAATGTTGCAACAACATAGTTGCAATGAGGTTGCAACTTCCTAAAGCTGCCATTGTGCACGCTGGGCACCCTTTGTTAGTTGTATTGATTAATTGTGGGGTTGTGTAGAAAGGGGAATTTTTTTGGTTGGTTGGTGGGTTTCTTTGAATGGCCCATCATCCCAAAAAAAAAATACTCACATTGTACAATGTGCACACTCCCAAAATTTTATTTGACTTTAAAATTATTTATTTACACATGTGAGTAGAATTTTGGGCCAAGGATGATATGTGATAAAGTGTCCAGTTCTCTTTGGGAACAACTTGAAGAACACATTGGTAGCATCATTGAGAAAAATTTGGATACAGAAAAACTAAAAAGGTACTCAAAACCCCAACCCAACCCCCCTTTGTCTTCAATATAATTAATAAAACCAAGGCTATGATCAAAAGATTCACAACAATCATTAGAAAATATATTTACAAAATTCCAATTTGTTCAATAGTATATTAATTGTTGTTTAAAAACCTTGAATGACGATATATATTAGACAATTAACATATGTTCCCTAATAGAGAGAATATGAAGGTGCAATATAATAGACCTTAAGCACTGTGACATTCACTGTTTTGCATGACTATATTGTTAAAAGGTCTAAACTTAGGGCCACTTTAGACAAGGGTCCAAGGAGCAAGGCCCAATGAAATCGAACATTCTTATTGGTGAAGAATTTTAAATTGGTCCCAAGGCCTTTAGACAAGAGTCTAGGGCCAAGACAAATCAAGTTGTGATTTAGTCTACATGGCATCATTTTTTTAAAGAAATGAATTTTTGGACAAAAAAAAAAGCTTACAAGAGAACAAAAAAAATCAAAGATTAACCTAATCCTCTCACATGTCAATCAAACATTTTTGATATTGGACCCTTGAATCGGACCTCAAGTTTTCAGACACACTCATCGTACCTTTAAGAAAAAATATTTTTTTTAATGTGAAAAAGAGTCCAATTCAAGATTCAATTTGCTTAAAATAGGTTCCTGAGCTTTTGGTACCTGGACCCTTGTCTAAAGTGGCCCTTAATATCTAAGTATAAAACTCACATGAACTAGTTACTGGGTTATATAATTGTACTTTCCACATTTTCAAAATGAGCTATATCAACAACATTTTGACATGAAAGTCCAATTACTACTATGTATGATCCACAGATTTTACTGTGGTGATATCATTCCTCAAATGAGTTGTTTCCATCATCCGACTCAAAAGATTCCTCAACTTCAATAGACACCTGGTCATTGGGATCCATTTTAGAGGAACCTGCACAATGAATTGAACCAGCCCATACCAAGTTACTGTGAAGAAATCAAAGTTTCTTATCACGCCTTTTGCCAAAATCAAGTAGAGATTATACATGTTACCTTTTCTAGACACCCCTTTGCCACATAGGATGTCAATTCAAACTTTCATCCATTGTCTTACTTTGATCACCAATATGAAAATGTTAATGAAGACATGGATCATTATTACTTACCTTTTAAAAGAAAAGCTAAGGTTGCTCCTACATTGATTAATCAAAATTTGGATTTCAAACCTATTTTCTAGTTCATGTGTCTGTTGTTTAGTTGTGTCTAATTTTATATCCATTCATTAATCAAAGCTGATAATTATTGTTCGCAAATGGGATGTTTAACCTAGTAGAATCACAGCACCGACAGTTTTGTTTCCAAATGTGGCAAGCTTAAGTTTCTAATGCAATATATGCTTCAGAAGCATTTGCATATAAAAAAGAGCACAAAGATTTTTTTCATATGTGAAACATGGTTTTTATGGCAAACTACAAGTACATGTTTTCAACGTGTCATTTTGTGTGCTGTAAAGCCCTAGGGTGGGTGCATTCTTAAAATAAGGGGCCTTGAATGAAGTGATAGGTGAATTTAGCCCTGCATTTTGGAAATGTCCATCACCTAGTAGTGTGGGCTTTACCAATACTAAAGCATGAGGCAAACCTTATCAGGAACTTATAGCTATGTAGATCACAAGGCGGAATGAGGGGGAGGATTCTTACACCTCTTCCTTAAGAGGTAGGTAGGCTCAAGATCCCTCCCCTTTTCTAGGAGGGATATTCACTAATGGATGGATATACCTCTTTCCCAGAGTTATCCCTCCATTTTAACCAGGAAATTTCTTTGAGTACTTTAAGAAATTATACTTGTCAAAAGAAACACAGATTTTCTTTTTTGAACTCATGGAAAGAGATATTGTCCAAAAATGTATATTGCTGTTTAGTTGATCAAAATTGGAACAAAGCAAACTAGGTTACAATATTCAAGATTGGTAAGCGACTTTTTATTTTTATGTTGCCTTGCTTGTGACTGGGCTTGTAAAGAAATGCTATTAGACAATGGATTATGAATGATATGTTTACTGGTGGATGTTGTGATTTAGATAGACAATTATTAATATTGCTTGCTTTCAAGTACCATTTGCATAAAGGAAATATTGCCCAATCGTTTGATTCTCTTCTACTTTCAAACACAACATGGACAAGTTATATACTGTACTATCGATGTACTAGTGTCAAGTTGATGAACATGGTGTATGAATCAGTACCTAGAGTTGTCACTGGCGGGGCAGCCATCTTGGCTGTTGTTGAAGATTCGAGGTTGGTCACTAGGGGAGTCGGAGGAGCTTGTCCGCCAACTACATCTTCCAGAATGCTGCAGCATACCACATTGCAATAACAAGAGCGAACTCCAAATCCCATTACAACAATTAAGCTTGCGAGAGCTAGTACCCAAGTTTTGAAATCAGTAAAAATAGTCGGTTCCGACATGGGTGTGTAAGCTGACTGCTGGATTGGTGTTGTGGGATATTTAGCGACGTTGAAGTGGTGGGAGGTACTCATGGCCGCCGGTGGCAAGGTCAAGAGGATTAAAATGACAAGCAGCTCATGCATGGCGTGACCATGTCGAGCGTTCGACCATTCGTGTTTCAATCGCTGGGATGAATTAATGTGTATGGTATCCACACTTGCTGCAAAAGAAGAATGCGGTATCTTCTTCTTTTTCTGCAAAACAATTCCACCGTGTTAGTGTAATCAGCAGTAGGAGCTAGAGCACTAGCTGGCCTCCCTCTCATAACAAATGACACTATATCCTCTGAGTAATATGAGGATACTGGATTGAGCAAGTTGCAGATGTGGGATGCTCAACACGATGAACTGAGTTGTTGAATTACAACAGTAGTGAGAACCGCAAATCAACAAAACCAACAAGAAACGCCGATGGAAATTGACCTGCTCGCCCATGATGGAAGTCTGCATCTCCATGTAATGTCCTTGATGAATTGCTGGACAGAGGTTGGCAAGAAAGAGACGGAACGATGCAAGCTTGGAGCTTTGGTACGGTTTTGCGGTTTTGGTCTCTAGAACCTAGAAGAGTCTTGACACATCTGTTCGAGGAGGAACGCCGATTTATACATGGGTATTGGGTCTCGGTTCCTCAGGGTTGTCGTTAAAACAATAATGGAGATCTGCCTATATTGTGGTAAGTGAAGTAGTTAGTTGGGTACTAAAAATAACTTTCAAGTCTGTCATGCCATTGTTGTAAAATGCACTTACCGTTTCCCTAGCGAGCAGTGTTGGGCGGCTATGGAGAACCTTTGGGTTCTAAAGGTAAATAGAACTATCTATCTTAGTTCCAATTCCAGACACAGATGGAACCAGGAATCTAGTTCAAGGTCTGGTTCTTGAAAAACAAATGTTGATCCTGCATTAGATTTAAAGAATCAGACTTGGTTCCAGTCCAGTTTAATTTAACCCAGATTAGAACAGATGGTCAACTCCTTGTTCTAGTAACTTTTTTTTCTTATTATTATTATTATTTCTAAAATGGTGATTCTGGTTTCAGTTCCAGTCTCACACCTAAATAAAATTCGGAACCCAGTTTTGAGTGCAGTTGTTTAAGAAAATAAAATCATGTTCCAGTTCCCAAAAATCAGACCCAGTTCCGGTTTGGTTCTTACTTAGCAAAATTGGAACTGGTGGCAATTACCAACCACAGCAGATACCCAGCCAACCATTGTTAACTACTCATCTCCTTAAAGTTTACCTGTTTATAAAATATTAGAAGAAACTAGATCTGCATTGTGGTTTAAACAACGTGCATTAAATGACATCAGAGCCCTCCATCTGTCATAGGCACATTCTTCTTCACATCGTTGTTGAAAAATGCACTGTCGCTAAACAACACCACAAACTCTGCAGTTACCCTTTTCCTTTAGCAGGAAAATATTATAGAGCTTGTTTAAACAATTTGTGGCTCTGACATCATAGCCCTTCACTGTCGTAAACACACTTGTGGTCATGCCCTCTTTGCAAAACGCACCATTGGCAAAACAACTCTGCAGAGATCGCAGATGAAAAAACAGGATCAGTTCGGCAGCGTGGCTGTCAATGTTGTTGTTGTTAAACTTTTTGGATGCTTATCACTTCTGAGAAAAAAAACTGGGCCCAACATAACTGACTCCATGGAGTTTCTTTTTCATTGCAAAAGACACAACCAGGAATCAAGATCTCTGCATCGTTGTTAAAACAACAATACAGATCTGACTCTTAGCGTAGACTGCAGATCATAGGCTTCCACCTGGCATACGGAAATTTGTTGTCATTCCTTTGTTCCAAAATGCAATCATGGTAAATTGAAAATGTTTAAAACCCCAAAGTTTAATAAGCCATCATCGAACACAAGCCACAAGCCAGTAACCAAGCATTTATCATATGTTTCTTATTTCTTGTTCTTTTCTAATGATTTTCATGATTATGGGTGTGCCTTGAGTGAAGGTTTAAATTGTTCTTTTGAATTCTGGAAGCAATTCAGCAATGAAGAAGAAACAAGAAGATGGCTCAGTAGACTTGGGTCACTATCGTGGTGGGTAGTAATTGGTTGAAACCATTCATTGTCTAAGTTCCTACATGGGTATACTTGCACAAAAAAACTGAGTGAAAGCATAAAATAAGTAGCCACATCTTGTGTGGACAATGTTTTAAATTTTTAAAATATATTTTTGAAAAATCATTATGGGAACATTATATATCAAAAAAAATAATTTAACTATTGAAATAATTTTTTGTATTTTTAAAGTTGCAACCATAAAAAAATTCATGCAAATTCATTATGTTTTAAAAGTTCCTTTATATGTTCGAAACATTCAAAGAAAAGGACATGGATAGTTGATTTTTATTTTTTTTCCTTATCAAATCTGCACCAAATGTTTTCAAATTTTTTTGAATTCTAGTGTACTTCACATGAAGGGTTCCATGTTTCCAAACCATTTAAAAATCTTTTATAAATGTGCCCTTTTGGATTTTGATACTTGAACATGTTTAATCACTATTATAGTTCTAAATTTGTGATCATGGTTCATAACATTTGATTATTATGTTAGATATGATGTGAAAACAAAAAGTGTTTATCATGTTATGGGTCATATTTCATCTGAAAATTGATGTCCAGTTTGAAAAATTGTGCAAAAAAGAATTATATACATTAAATTCTCATCGTTGAACTCTAGTTGAAGATCTAATTTATATGAACCTTTACAATATGTACAAAATGGGGAATATGATTTGGAATTATGAAAATTGAATTTATTGCATTTATAATTTGATGGATTGAATGTGTTCATACAACATGAGGGGAACATGTCAGGGATGAAAAGAAGATGGTTGGAAATGGGGTGTCAAGCATATTCATGCTTTCACTCAAAAAACCCATCCGAGTCTCAAGTATCAACAAAGTTACACCAAATTCCATGTGAGGTTTATACCATTGTTGGTTAGATTTTTTTTTTTTTTTTTTTTAATTTGTTGTTTGGGTTTTAGATTTTTTTTTTTATATTTAAAAAGGTAGGGCAAGCGCACATATCATTAAACAAAGGTCAATTATTGAATGTGTATATAATGCATGAACAAGCCGATTAATGAATGCTTGCGACCTTGTCATTGTTCCAAATATTACATATGACCAAACAATGAACATCCATTTGTGAAAAGTTTTGTTTTGAATTATTTCAACATTTAACCAATTAGATGACTTTTGTGTTTGGTCATGGGTGTAAATATTGACAAACATAAAATAAATTGGCCATCCTTTGGAGAGAAAATGTTTGGTGGTAAGAGGTGAAGTGAACACACATGTGTGGATCTGACCATAAATTTGCAAACATAAGAGGGGTGAATTTTTTAATGTTTAGTTATGGGCATGTCTTGGGACAATTTCAAAAAGTGGCCCACATTTTGTGTAAAAATGTTGTTTAGTGATGGGGGTTGGGTGGTCTAATTAAAAAAGAAGGAATTAAACATAATTGTGTAAGAATTTTAATTAAATTCCAATGCAAAAATTTGAGCAAATGAAATTGAACACAAGGAACCTTAGCATTGGATGTATTAATGATTAAAACATTGATGAGCAATCGAAAAATCACACACAAGCAAACTTGTTTTCGAGTGGTACCACTAGGAACCACCTCATAAAAATTCAAAGAGGACTTAATTTAATTTAAATATTTTAATCTTTTCAAATTGACCTTTTTATTATTGGCTTCCACCACATGGGCTTTATGTTCCCCACCTATGTATACAATATGGAAAATTGAAGAGAACTCATATGCTACACAAGTAAAAGAATTATGTTCTTGAAATGTTTTAAACATGTGCTAGTAAAATTCCTGACCCTTTATCATTAAGTGTCAAATTACACCAAATGTTGTAAAAATTTATGACTAATGACTAATGATTATATTTAATGACTAATGACCTATGATCGGATGGGTCCAAAACATTTGGGGTATAATGTTTCGAATAGTACCACCCAAGGATGGGTTTGCCCACCTTACTAATTCCCTCCAATTTTATGCGAATTGTATTATCATCAGAACAATTCAACACATTCATAAACAATTGGGGAAATTTGAATATAATTGAGTTTCAACTTTTTCATTACTACTTTTAGTTTTTTAAACATGTTTTCTCTCGTAAGAAGTGCAAAAGATTAGACACATTAATTTTAGAAATTATAGTTCTTATTGCAATTGTCTTGAAAGTTAAAGTAGAAAATCACATACAATCAACACAATTAGAATGCATAACATATTTAAAATTTGGATGAAACAATATTTCAAGCAAGCAAACAATTAAAAATAAAAGTTTTGGTTTGAAGAGGTTCAAATCAAGTTTACAACATCATTCCCAAGTTCTAAAAATGTTTAATCATAACCTATGCAATAAGCGCAATGGGTCGGGTTCTACCAAGATTCTACACTTTCAAAGGTGAAAATATTCAAGACAATTACATCATAGTGTAGAATCAAGAACATGCATGCCAATGCAAATAAATGTTTAGATGACATGTTTCCTATTCAATAACTTCTTGTTTTTCTTCAAAAGGTTTATTTTAGGAGAAATTTCTTAAACCAACCATCATTTATTAATTTTGGATGGGTATGGTTCACATGTTAATTACCAAGTTAGAAGTAATAGAATAAGCACAACAATTTGGTTATATATGGTCACCTTGCCTTTTCACACATCACATGTTTTCCAACCTTGAGATGCATTTTGTTTCAAACCTTTCATAAATAACTTTTTTTTATAAAAATGATGCAACAATGGTTAGAAATAATTATAATGAATTAGATAAGGTTACCTTCACTAGATGGGTAGACAAGGTTTTAGGTCAATCACTAACCAAAAACACATCAATTCATGTTTTAAGGCTTGCAAAATATGGCCTATGAACTTAAGGCCGTGGATGACAATCTAACTTGACCTAGGTAAATATTTACATAGGAACAAATAATAGCAAGGAAGATGAAGAGGAGTACATATCATACAATGAATTTAATCATGATCAACAACATGAAGAAGAATATATTGTTACAAATATGATTAATATAACAAGAATAGTCCATTATTCATCTATATTTATTAGATATGGGCTTAATGGTAGATCAAACTTGAGCATCACTACTATGTGAATATGTTTGATGTGATAGAAGATGGGCATGTAAAACTTAATGAACATGTAATCAATAGCTCTACAATATTTAAGGTATAGAAATGCAACAATAATTTAAAACTTCTCCAAATTTAGCCCAAGAAAGGCTAAACTTTTACAACTTGTAACTGCCCGATTTGTTTGCAAAGACACACCAATGGTAAATATAACTATTAGTAGATTTCTCAATCACATATTGTGACTTCAAATAAGTATCTAGGTATTTTATAAAAAAGACCATGGACAAGGTAATAATAAAAAAAATTAAAAAATTGAACAATTTAAGAAATGGAAAAAAAAAAGTTTGAAAAGAAAATTCCTTGATTTTGGTTGAACAAACAACTTAGAGATTAGTTGAAAGACATGAAAGAAAATCATTTATATCAACATGATCTATAGTTGATGTCAAGGATGTAGGTGACCACTTTCATTTCAACATACTAATAAGATTTAAAACTCACCCACTAAGGTTCAAAGGTGGTTATTAATTTAGGTTATTCAATCTAAGTTATCCAAAAATAATGTAAGGAAAGGGCAAGCATAGAAAAACAATAAGAGGACATGTCACAAGGTTGTTACATCCTTGTAATTAATAACTTGGGCTCTATGTTATATTGCATTACTAATGACGATCAAGTGATCAAAGAAAGAAATTGATTTTTATAAAAATTAAGTTCCATTTGAATAAAAATATTGAATGGCATTGCATGAAACTTGACTTGAATTTGAATATAATTGAAATTCCATTAAATTGAATTGAATTGAATTCAAATTCAATTAAAGAGAAATGAAATGAAAATTGGTGGAGAAGGGATTGAAAATATGTTTTAAATATGGCGTTGAAAATTTTAAAAAAGAAAAAGACATAGATATTTTAACAATAGCTTTCCACGCCTCTTTGCTTAGGAATGGGCTAAATATATTCTAGCATGGAATTATCCAAGTGATGACTTATGGAACCAAAAGTTGTTGTAGTTAAACCGATTCTAATGAATTATCATCATTGGAATTAAATGAATGTAAATGAGTAGGGAAGGTACAAAAGGCATAAGATGAAGTCCTTGACCACAATCATGAATAGTAAAACAATGGGGATTAGGAAGAAGAATGCTAGGATGATTGAAAAATCAAAGCAATGAAAACAAATGTTCTTTATAAGAATTTTTAAATGTAGCTTAAATGGCAATGATCCTTATGAAATTTTAATCAAATAAAACTATAAATCAATTATGAAATACAATGTATTCAATTGAACTTCTACATTTATGGCTACAATTTGAAAATCAAATATAAAAATGTGATGATTTTTATTATTCTTTCCTCACTTTTGCTGTTTGGAAACTTTTAGAATCATTTCATTTTCAAATTTTTGATTTTTAATTTCACTTCTTGACAAGATTCTGCCGATAAAAAAATGTCTTGCAAGGATCCAAAAAGTAACACTTGTAGGATGACCATACCTCAAGGCTATAAATATGAAGAAGATGAACAATAAAAAAATTGAAAATTGAAGGTGATGAAAATCTTGAATAGGAGCATTAAAAAAATTGAAAGATAAGGTGATGAAGATTAGGAAAAGGAACATTAGAACAATTAAAAGTTTAAGAAAGAGGAAAACCATGACATTTAAAATTCAAAGCAATGAAGATTTTTAAAAAAAACACCAAGACAATCAAAAACTTGAAAAAGATCATCAAAATGATTAAAATTCAAGCCAATATTGAAAACTAAGAAAAAGAACAATAGAATGACCAAAAATGCAAACCAATGAAGACCATGATAATTGAAAATTCAAAGTGATGAAAACTTCAAATTTAAAAACACTAGGAGAATCAAAATTCAAGGTGATAAGGACCAAGAAAAGAAGGTCTAGGATGATTGAAACTAAAAGAGATGAGAACCAATAAGAAGAACACTAGGACAATTGAAAGCCCAAGGTGAGGAAGACAAAGAAGAGGAACATTAAAAAAATTAAAAACTCAAAGCAATGATAACATTAGGAAAAATAACAAGTGAAATCTTGTACACAAGTAGAAGACAATGAGAACCAAGAAAATGAAACTTGTAAAAAGGTAATAATGAACTTGGTTTGTTGTGCAAAAATAGAACCACAACATGAAGGTCCTTCAAATGTGGGCAGTGGGTGTGCAAAATTTTAGGTTTCATGAATCCTAAAGCCCCCATAATTATTGATTAGGATTTACTCCTTGTTTTTTGAGATTTTCAAAATTGGAAACCATTTGAATATTTATAAATAATAGAAACATTTGTTTTCACCTTCACGCATTTTGGTGATGACGTGGGTAATATTTAGTCATGGACATTTGGCTATTTGATTATAAGTGATTAGATGTTTGTTCATACATTATCATTTATCATTTGGATTGATTTTTCAAGTTTAAGAATCCCCCCAAAATTTTAGGGGCCATATTTTTCTCATTTAAAAAAAATTGAATAATTTAAAAGGCTATGGATGCCCTTATAGGAGTTACACATTTTCTTTTGGGACATTAGAAATAAAACAACACAATTGAATAAATGGTTCACCTCTAATACACTCTGTGTTCAATCAACAACCCATTCACCCTATCAATATCCAAGTTCTCAATTAGAAAAATAGAAATATTGGTTATCATTTCATTGTCAAAATATTCCCTTGGTTACCAATTTACTTGCTTATTCTTTTGGTAATAGTTACATGTTATGCATAAAGATAAATTTTCAAGTACATGTTGTTACCCAGATTCGGCAAAAATTACTTAAAAAATTAATAGAGTAAGCAGGTTGTTAAACCTAACACGTGTTTTAACTTATTATTTGACTTAACTTGTAATACTGATGTAACCAATTATTCAACCCAGTAGGTAATGTTACTAGGTTAGGAAGAAAGGTTGACAAGTTGGACAATAGATAGTTTGCAGAACTTGTATTTAACAAAACCGATAGTTGAACAAGTAGTTAGGTAGGGTGTATGTTTTTAAAATTTTGGAGTATTAGTCTTAGTACTTGCTAATGATTGTTTATAATGGTCAGTTGTGATTGTTATATTTGAAATAACTAGTATAAAAACTAGGAAAATAAACATGTTGAAAGCTTTTGGATTTCATTTTTAATGATGTGTTCAATGTTCATTTATAGAACATGAATCAATAAATATTACTAATATCCCATGTGTAGATTAAGTCAATGTTTATACATGCACATCTAACATTTTTTGGGCTTAATATGGTCACTAAAAGACCTCACTGAATAAGGTGATACCAACATGGGCGCTGGTTCACCTTGGCCTATTTGTAGGGTGCCTTATAAAGCGCTTTTTGAAACACCCGTTATATCATTGTTTCCTATGATACATAATGGTATCTAGTAGGTATATCAAGGGTATCACAAGAATTTTTTAATAAAAACTGGGTAGCAGGCCTTTACGTTATGTAAAGCTATTAGGTGTGAATTTTACCAAATTTGGGCTTGCCCCTCGCTCCACCTCAAGGGGCCCTTATGCAAGTAAAGCCCACCCCCTGGCCTTGGCTTTAACCCTACACCTATTAAAAAACATTGCCCTTATAGGACATTCAAGCTCATAGTGAAATAATACTTTCACTACTGAAATGAAAGTATGGTAGCCTAGGGTTAGTTTCCACCTTGACAAAGCAAATAATAATTTTTTTCAATAAATGAATCCATTTTATAATTTTCAAATTATATATTTTTGCATCATCGACTATAATATTGTGATAAGAGTAGTGAAATTATTTAGAGTGTAGTGTATGATAATTATGGTGATTTTCAACATGTCAACTTCATATTTTTACAAAATTTCATTTCACTATTTGGAGGATTATTTAGTGATGAAACCAAACTTAGGATAAGGTAGTGTCCATTGAGCATTTCATCCATATAATATACTTATTAAAGATTTGATCAAGTTTTGTATAAGTTATATTATAAAAAAATATCAAATTTTATTTAATTATGTCGAATGATCATCTCTTTTGGTGAATATCGACATGAATGGATGTGCTTAGGTGTGGAATGAAGGATGCTAGTCTTTGTGTAGGCAAGCATGAAGAATGAATTAAACATGGCATTGATTTCAACAAAAATGCAAAACAATGTTCAACAAGAAAAATATTTTTAATTTATTTTTTATTATACCCAAACTATGATTAATATTTTAATTATTTTTTTACACAATATTTTCAAGGAAAATTAAGTGATCTTGTGGAATTTTATTTTTCTTTGATCAAAGGGTATAAAGTTTGATTTTTTTTTTTCATGGATGAAATGTGAAAAAATAAGCCTTTGCATAACTTTTTCAATTTAGATGCCCCAAAAAGAAAATGACTTTGAAAGGAGAAGGAGACAAAATGATAGCCCCAACCATATTGCCTTAAGGAATAACTTCTTTAGGAAAGAAATGATTAAGTTGTTTTGCAAACAACTTCCCTTTGGAAGTAATATCTTGAATGTTTAAAAAATATATATAAAGATAAACTTTGTTCAAATCAAATAATATTTATACTATTGAAAAGCTCTCAAAGTGTAGATATTGAAAGTGAAATTGCATTTTTAATTTAAGATTACAAGCTCAAAATTATAGTAAAAAAAAAGCTAAAAATCAAAATTTCAAGTCTCATTGTTCCTCAAGGCAACTTGAAAAAAATTTCAAAACATTTTGTTCTCTAGACATGCTCAATCTCTTCTTGGTTCTTCTTCGTTAATCAATTGTTTTTAGAATTAAAAAAAATTAAAAACCTTCATTTGACACACCCATAACCATGAAAATCATTAGAAAATAACAAGAAATGAGAAACATATGATAAATGTTTGGTTAGGGGCTTGTGGCTTGTGTTGGATGATGGCTAATTAATTTCGGGTTTCAAACATTTTCAACTTTGCTAGGATTGCATTTTGGAACAAAGGAATCACGACAAGCTTCCTTGGAAGGCTATGATCTGCCACCTACGCTAGGCTAGGTAGTCAGATCTGTATTGTTGTTTTAACAACAATGCAAAGATCCTGATTCCTGGTTCTTTCTTTTAGAAATGAAAACGAAATTTCATGGAGTCAGTTAGGGTAGAGAGGCGGATCATAGCACAATTAGGGTAGGATTTTTCGTCGTTTTTTGCAGGAGGGCCCCACTATTTATGGTGTCCAAAGAGTAGTTGAAGCCCTCCTCTTTGCGCATTATCGCACCAAAAATCAGAAAAAAATGGACTAAAGGCTAAAAAGTTATGGCCCTCCCAAGTAGAGGGGGTCATTTTTACAGAAAAATCTTTATCGAACAACTCATAATGTATTTTTTAACCCCCCAAAAAAATTTAAATATTACTCTGTTGCCTTTAAAGTTACAAGATCATTTGTAGAGCTTAAGATGGCCATTTCAGAGCAGTTTAAATCACTCAATTTGAACCCCAAAAAAATGAGAAAGTTATGCACTGATGAAGTAGGAGGGGTCAAGATGAAAAAAATGGAAAAGAACACGTTTTGCAATTTGAAAAAAAATAAAATCTTTACTGCTCTTTTTTTGCTGCTCTTTCGCTTTGCATTTGAAAGATGATTCCTAAAGCTTGAGAAGGCACTCCTATAACATTTTAAATTACTCAAAATTGGGAAAAATTGAGAAAGATTGTTCAGTCATAAGCTAATGTTCAATGATGGGCCTATATTGGCCCCAGGTTTTATCTGTGAAAGGATATGGATGCAGGGATATGGATGCAGAAAGTTTAACAAGAACATTGGCAGCCACACACTGCCGAACTGATCTTCTTTTGACTCCAAAATTACATAGAATCCTCACATATCCAAACATTTTGGATTGTGGCCCCAGCTGATGTTGTTTTTACAACTTCTGTGGGTTTTGACATTTTCAACTGCGAAGTTTGCAATGTTTTTTGTGTTTTTGCCAAGTGTGCATTTTGCAAAGAGGGCACGACCACATAAATGTGCCTTTGCCCGTGAAGGGCTATGATGTCAGATCCACAAGTTGTTTAAACAACAACGCAGGTCCACAAACTCTGCAGTCACCTTTGTCCTTTAACTGCAGAGTTTGTGCAGTTGTTTTGCGACAGTGGATTTTTCAACAATGGTGTGAAGATGAATGTGCCTATGCCAGATGAAGGGCTCGGATGTCGTTTAATGCATGTTGTTTAAACCACAATGCAGATCTATTTTCTTCTATTATTTTCTAAACAGGTAAACTTTACAGAGATGGATGGTTGGCGGGGTATCTGCTGTGGTTGGGAAGAGCTACTTCTGTGCAATTGTACAAGGCATTATGGTCAGTAGAAAATACTAGATTACCTACTCTAGTGCTACCTACAAATGAATAGGAGTAAAAAACAGCTTAAAAACCAGTGTGGGCCAGTTATTTCTTTTTGGCAACAGCTGACAGGGTATGTTATCAAAAAAGTTCTAAAAGTTCTAAGTTATTAAAGATATCAACAATCAATATCACTGTCAAAATAATATCCCCTATTATCAATTAGCCTAATTATTTTTTAAGTAATAACCGTTGGTTATGCATAAATGCCAATTCTTGAATACATGATTGTGAACCATTGGTTATATTATTGATTATACATTGGTTGTATGCTTTTTAAAACATTAATTCCTTATAAAATTATATATCCTGTTATCATAAACATTTTTAGTATTTTAAGATTGATAACCTACCTGGATGATACCCAGGTCATTCAGGTAAGTTATTGAATTTGAAAATTCAATACTAGATGAGTAAAGTTATTTGCTAAGTTTTTTAAAAAAAAATACCCTGCTGGTAAATTATTGATACCTGGACCCAGACCCTATTAGTTAGGTAGGACAAAAAGCAATAACTGACCAACACTGGTTAAAACATGGCCACTAAAAGCTTTTAGTGTAGTTGCAGGGACTTGGATGAACCAGCACCCCCTTGGTACCATAGTTAAAATCCCAAAATCCATTTAAATTATTCTCTGAATATTACAAATATCCCATGTGTAGACTAAATCAAAGTCACTGAGTTCAAATCTAACAGTTTTTGGGCTTAATAATATGGTCACTAAGAGGCCTCACTCAATAAGGTGATACCAACATGGGTGCTAGTTCACCCTGGCCTATTTGCAGGTGCCTTACAAGGCGTTTCTTGAAACAGCTGCTGTGTCATTGTTCTTGTGATACCCAGTGGTATCCAGGTATCCGGTAGGTACCTCAAGTGTATCACAGGAATTTTTTGATGAAAAAGGGCAGTGGTTTTTTATGCTGTGCCAAGCCCTTGGGTGCCAGCTTTACCAGATTAAGTCTTGCCTCTGGCTCCACCTCATGGGGCCCTTATTCGAGTAATGCCTACCTCGTTGGCCTTTACCTTACGCCTAAAAAAATAACATTGCCCTTACAGGACACTCAAGCTCATAGTAGTACTTTCACTGCTGAAGTGATAGTAATGTCCATTGAGCATTTCATTCATATAATATACTTATTAAATATTTCGTCCAAGTTTTTCATTTATATTAAAAAAATATCAAAATTTATTTTGTTATGTTGGATGATCATCTATTTTGGTCGATATTGACATGTGGGATGTCTGATGTAGAATAGAGGAGGCTGGTCTTTGTGTAGGGTGACGCCCAAGGACTGGGGTATTCCTGAAATAACCAGTCCCCAAGGCAGGAGTCAAAGGTTGGTTAATTCAAGATCACCACCGGAGTGTGGTAGCTGGAGTAAAACTCAATTCATTTTTTGCTTCCAGAACCAACCCGGTATCATGGTAAAAAAAGAGGGAAAAAGTGATGTGGCCATTCCAAAAAGTGAAAGACCTCCATTTACACCGCCACAAAGTGCAGAGGGTTTTACAGGAAGTGAAGGAGAGGAGCTGATAAAGCAGAAACGATAGAGGGAGTCCGGAGAGGGGGGTGGTGACACGCTCACCACATGTACGGTCGCTAGCATCCAAAATCGTTTGGTCTCGCTAGCTGGAACAAGTGCTTCGGCCTCGTGGGGTTGTAGTGGGTTCGGGAGTTCGGACTGGCGTTCCGTTTGGAATGATGAACTTGGAATAGGAGTTATCGCAAATCTGGACGAGCTTCCTGTTCTTGTTATTTTATCCTTGCTCAGCTGATTCTTGCAGAGTGCCGCTTACTCCAGTTAATATGTCGCGGACGGACAGGAGTCCAGGGCCACGCTTGGAATGGTTGAGAGAGGAACTCCGGGTTAGGGAACGATTGATGTCCCACGACTATCCGAGTTTCAATCACCTCCTCGGCGCTTTGCAGCCATCGGGTCGTTGTACCAGGGTTTGGACCAAGAATACTGCTGCGTATCGCTGTCGCACTTGCCAGATTGACGACTGGAGGTCAGCAGCTGCATTCGCTTTTGTGTTTTTGCACACTACCTCCCCTCACCCCCAGCCCTGTTGCCTCCTCGCAATTTGGATGTGGTTTCTTGATGCTTCTTTCTTTTGCTTTCTTTCGACAGTGTTGGGTTGTTCATGATTGCCAAGGTGATGTCCATGTCGAAAATGAATCTTCGGAGAAACGTATTGGAGACGAGGGTTCCTTAATTTGCACATGGTTTTTCAAAACGTTATATTTGGATTTATTACTTAGTACAATGAATAAAGAGGAGTTCTTGTGTCGAGTTTCTTTGTCTGAAAGCTCATAAAGGCTCATGTTCCTTTTGTAAGTAGTTGGTTTTCATCTACCGTACACCTATAGGTGTAGTGGATGTGGTAAAACTCTTTGAGATAGGAGTTTGACAAAGCTTCTCCAATCTTATTGCAGTTGTTTGATTGTTCAACTTTATATACTAAGATCGGCTTGATTGATCTATAAGCTCGTATGAAAGGTTCGATTAATATCAAATAGATTGGTTGGTCGGAGGTTTAAACTGCTTTGTTTCAAGGTTTTGTTGGTTCAAAGAATAGCTCTTAATTTCAGGTATTTGTGGCTCAAGAATAAACAAGAGATAAGTTCATTTGAGTATCCACAACTTCAAAGGGTTTGGAAGTAATGGCTTGGTTGGATCTTATGCTAGGTAATTTGTTTCTTTGTCTAGAACATACGTAACTTGTTTCTTAGTCTAGGTTCTGTTGCTCATAGACAATGTATTAGTATCCCCAGGAGTACTAATCGCATTGTCTATTTAGCTAATTTCTGCCTCTTTTCCTCTGAGTTTGATGTTTTGACACATCTCTTGAAGAACAACACCAACCTTGTAACCTTGTTGTTCTCCATAGATTGTCTCTTATTCATAGATTTGTGGATGATTTATTTGTTCTAGAGTTTCTAGACTTTGAAAGTTTTCTGTGCCTAGATAAGGACTCTTCTAGTGGCGGCATGTACCCAAAAATGTCTTTTGAGTTAATTACTTCTAATGGCTTCTCTTGTAACTTCTTCAATATCAGATCTAGCAATAAAGCAAAGTCCTCAAGATATACCTAGCACATCTATCTTTGATCAACTTTCTCAACCAGAGTATGCAAGTATTGACATGACACATATGTCTCATTCATTCCAATATCTCCATTACTACCAAGTTGGGCATTATCAATAGTTAGTATTACAGGTTCTTGAGACTTTTTAGTTCTAAAGTTTTCTTAGTTTTTTAAATGTTCAGTCTTGTTGTCCTTGTGGAGAAAAAAGGCTACCCTCTTAAGATTTTGTTAAAGTGGACTAGAGGGTTGCTCAATTTAGAGAAATTTTGTTTTGGAATTTTAGTGTTTGGAGTCTTGTGAATTGATTTTGTATAGAGTTATGTAAGTGGGGAACTTCCCAAACGCACTTGGTCCTTGTTTGTTTTCCCCTATTGTTTGTTATTGTATATTTTCTTGTCTTATTGTGTGCTTTTTTGTTTTTTCCTTTCTCTACATTGCCCCCCCTTCTACATTATGTTATTAGACAACGTCATGGCTAAGTCTTGTTGCTTCTTTTAGACTTGTGACCTAAATTCAGTACAGGTTAGTGGTGACATTGGCCTATACCCACTATAGGGTTCTGATGAAGTTAGTGGGGAAGTTTTGGTGGATAAGTTGTTATCATCTTTGTTACTATTGATGGTCCTTAAACAAGTGACAGACTGTCATTTTTGTTCGTATTGCTTTTCTCTATTGTTTCTTTTTTCTAGTTCATCCCTTTTGAATTGTTGCTTCTTCCCAGTTCTGAGAGTCTTTATTTGGAAGTCTTTCTTTGACTCCAAGGAAATTTTTTGAATTTTTTTTGGTTTTCTTAATCATGAGTATGGAGATTTCTCAGTTCTTATGAGATTTCTTTCCCCATGTGATGACTTGAAGCCAATTTGACTCAATGATCAATTCCTTGCTATGGAAATTCTAGCATGAGACATATTTTTTTCACAATGGAGGTTTCATGTGGGTCTTTATTAATCCGTTTGTCAACTTGTCTACTATTGGCCATAAAGATGAGGTTTAATCCACAATATTTGTCTTGATGATTTTATTAAGGGATTTCATTGTTTCTCAAGTTGGTACAAAGTGAACTAATTTTTTCCTCTTTGTGTGAATTTAACAATAAAAGTGATTGTGTGTGGGGTGGGTAGTGCAATATGCAAAATGTGTTTTCTTGAAGGTGACCATAGGTACCATGACTTCGGTAAGTGCTCCAGAGGATTTTGGCTCTGGTAAGAAAGACATTACAGTTGAACGCATAATGGTTTAAAGAATTGGCCATGATGCATTTCTAAAATAGGAAGACCAAAATAATAGGCAATTCCTGAATTGCAGAGAAAAGTTTGCTGGTGCAATGCAATGAGATTTGTAGTGTACAGCAGGGAAGATAGTATTGACTGTTGTAGATCTAAGTGTGGTGAGTGTTTCAATGTCTCATATCTTTAGGGCTTCTCCTAGTATGTGTTCTTGTCATCTTCCTCTCTTAAGATTGTGCTTTTGGTTGTAGTTATTTACTGCAGTGAGTCTGGAGGATTTTGTGACTGTGGCAACCGAGATGCTTGGAAAGAGGACGGGTATGTTGAATGCCATGGCTGAATACCCAAACAGGACAATCACTACTTTGCTCATTTTCAAAATACTGAAATGTTTTTTTGAATGATTTTTTCATTCAGTTATTGTAGAGTTCTATCTTGTTATAAGGACTGATATGTATTCTTCCATATCTCAGGCAATAAAGGTGCTAAATTTGGCGCTTTAGGATAGGTTGAAACTGCTCAATCTGGCACTTCAACCTGGATGTGACTTATAGGCCCTTTTCAATGTTAATTTATTGATTCAATTAGAGATGATGATTACACCTCCAATTAACAGTGGATTTGCCATGCATTACATGCATAGCTACTGAGGTGCAGAAAATGTAGATAATGTCTGCCTTGGTTGGGAATTCTTGCAGCTTTTGCAAAATTCATCAAGTCTCAAATCAGAAACCAGGACATTTGCCTGCCAAACTTTATGAGCCAACTAAAATGACAGGTGACAAATAATTCCTCATTCAGGAATGTGGCTTGCTTTCCAGCACAGATTGGAACTGATTATTTAAACCTCTAGAAATGCTTTGTACATCTTATTTGTGATCTGCAACCTGCTAGATTCTTTCTAGAGTAAGTGTGCTCTATAATGCACTGCAAGTGTGCTTGTATCACTGGAAACAGCTAACAGGAGTCCAGTGATTGGGAATTGAGATGGAGGGACTGGTATATTACAGTATAGTGTTGTTGATGCCGGGCTTTTACCAAAGCATATGTCTTTGGTGACTTTCAGTTTGCTGGGCTCTAGAGGAGCTCTCAATTTCAGCGCGCATTATCTGGGTGAGAAGGTTGAAAGACCAAAAAGCTGCTGTGGAGAATGAAATGTGTGTGGCCAGCTTATTCATTGATTGGTTGAAAAAGGTAAGCCTAATAACATCATGACCTTTCTGTTTGTCTATTTCTAGCAGAGCAGATGAAATGCAGGAGGCTGATTGTGGATTGATTACAAAAAGTGGGATGTGCCCAAGTGGTTGGGATTCATGGCTGCCTTGCTAAGTGGTTTTGGGTTCAAATTATCGATCTGCAATGCTAGATGTTACCTATTATAGCCAACCCAGCCAGAGTAGGTGTCACCAAGAACCATGTGTATACTTGGGTGCTGGTTGCCCTCGTATGGAGGTTAAAAGTGACCACCAAATGGAGGCAGTAGGCCTGTAGGGTGAAGAGCCACTCAGACACATTTAGTTAGGAAACTAATAGTTTCCCCTTTTTTTGTTCAATGAACAGGCAAGCATGTCTCAGTTTCCCTGGCATCTCCTTCTCTTGTTTTGTGGAGCTAGGCCACATCATTGTTGAGTCTCCATATTGGTGCTGGTCCTTGTCAGAAACTCGGTTTGTTGTTTAGTGTATGATGTCAACCTCACCCAAACAGGGGAGCTGATTAAGTCAGTGACAATGTTATGATAGCCGGTCATTATTATAGATGTCGCTGTTGAAGGTTACTGACCATTTGTGTGCCCATTGTTCCAACCTCTCCTTGTTTTCTTCTTTGTTTTTTTGGTTGGATCTCCTCGTTTCACTGTTTGCTGATGTGTTTTTGTCTATGAAATCTCTATAACCTTATGATCCGGCCATTCCACGATTGTGATATGGAGCTGATGAAATTATTGCTTCTCCTGCATTCTGTTAGGGCATAAGGTTATTCACAGAAATGACAAAGAGTGTTAAATCTCTCTTTACCTCCTGAATCTTACATGGCTTGTGCCAGGTTTGTTCTGTGGATGTTCTTCGCAGCCTTCTATCTGTTCTGGTGACAAGAAAATTCCTGGATGGAAGTCTGTTGGGGAAAAATGTGGTGAGCCCATTTTTCCTAACAGGGTCATAATGTGTGGCAGAATTAAGGAGGCTTTCTTTTTTTATGGTGCATAAAACTGCATTCTATTGGCTAGGAGACTCAGTGAATGAGAGTGACAGCATATGTATATGCTAAATATACTGATATAATAAGGATATAGTCCAGTATCTTTAGTGTCCAACCAGTGCCCTTATAGGTGTGGTGGGAACTTTTATTCTTTGATCCTGTGCAGAGAGGAGCAAAGGCCCCGCTGGAGATTTTACTCCAGACACTAGGCAGTATGCCAGAGGAACTTACAGAAGGGGTGATGTCTCTATTTAACATGTCTTCAGATGTGTCATGGCTGTTTTATCATGATCAGAACTCCTTTGCACATGTGAATCCACTCACAGTCTAAATGGGCGTGTGCTGTTTTCTGTGGCTTGAGTAGTTTAGGATTCTTGCTGCATGCACTTTTGGGTATGAATGTTAATTATGAGGCTTTTTTGCAGGTCGCCTTAGGCTGTATGGAACCTGAATGAGATATGCTGGGAGCCTTTAGAAGCAGTGTTGGGAAATACATGATTATCTTTCTGGGAGCATGGGTGTCAGTATGCTGGCCTGATTGCATGACAGTCTCTGTTTGTAAATGCTGCATTTTGAAGTTCTTGGTCTGGATGTGCAGGCAACAACTCTTTTCGTGGAGATGCTATATAGTGGATGGTTTAAAAGTCAGTTCACAGAAGAATTGATGAAGCACTATCCTCTCATGGTGGATGATGTTGCTGGCAAAGTTATCAAGCATTCTCAACATGAGGGTGTCATAACCGAGTGCAAGGCCCTGAATTCTACCTTAGACCGAGGTTTGTAGCAACTTTTTAGCCACTGCTCTTAAAATGCTACCTGGTTTTGGGTATTCTCCATTTGACATTGGTTTCATTTTTACTGTTGTTGTCTGGTTTCTTGTCTTTGGGTTGCTGGGTCAAAGCACAATCAGAGCTTGCAGCCTTGGCAAATTCCCTGACTCTGAAATATTCTGTGGGTCCACTGAGGTTGACACATCAGATCCTGTAAGAACTCTGAAAGTAAATGACCTCTAGCTGGAAAAAGTACTGTGATGGGTTGACTGACAAGAAAACCCAGTGCTGCAACTGGAGAAGGCCTACCTCCTAAAGCAGGCAGTACCTGTGGTTCAGGGAGAGGGTCTCACTGCACGATCTTTGGCAAGCATTGATTTTTTTCCCCTTTCACTTTGGGTGACTAGGTGGCCTCCCTGTATTCATGACAGCAGTAATTCGTGTTGTCTTTTGTCAGGAGCAAGCAAAGAGATGCAAAAATGTTAAATATCACAGCTTTGTCTTAGCTGTGCTCCTGCAAGTTTCCAGATTCTGCTCCTCTTCCTCTTCCTTTTCTGCTTTCCCTTGTTCTGGTTTCCTTTTTCTTCATTCTTTTCTTTTGTGGCCTTCTTCCCCATGTGCTTGGCATGCAAGCCAGCATCATCTCTGGATCCTCTTGTTACTTCTGCACTTCAACAAAAACTCAATATGTAGGGAGCCAATGGACTAGGGTAGTTGGTCACAATCATAGATGTTAGTTACTGTTGATGGCCAGTGTCCTGTTGCTTGTTCAGATCATTAATTTGTTTGTTATTTCAGTGTGAATTAGATTTTTACTTCATTTCTCCTGCTGATGTCTGGTTTGGTCTGGCCTGGAAATCTAATTAACTTCATATGTAGGTCATCTCACTTATTCTTTTGTGTAACTCTAATTGGAACTATGGAGAGTTTTGAATTCTTACATGGATATATCTGTTCCATCTGTGTTCCAATTTTATTCACCAAGGGACTGTGTGGTTGGCCAACAGTGATGGTGCGGTTATTCAATGTTGCTCCAACAGTGATGGAGCTCATAAAAAACAACAATTTGCTTGAGAAATTCACCTCTGTGTTTCACAGAGTCCTGAAAATGTCTCTCGACCAGAGGTAAAATACATGCCCTTGTGAAATTATTGGGAAGATGATACTATGTTGGATCTTCTTGGCAAGGTCCCATTACCTTTGCATAGCCTTCTGTTATACAGTATAGAGGCATCAGTTCTGACTAGCTGTTAACTGAAAAGTTCATTCTTTGGACTCAATGCTGGAAAAAAGAAACATGCACCAGTGGTTTGATACTGTCAGCAGCAGCTTGACATTTTGGAATAATCTGTAACAGAATTGCATTGATGTGTTGTTCACAATCTACACTGTCTGGTTATAAAATTTGGGTTGGAACCTGCACATTTGTAAGACTTATTGTATGATCTGCTTCATAGATTTGTAGACTCTTATGCCATCTTTTCTCCTCTTAGTGCACAATAGCTTGTCTTAGATCTTCCGCTCACTGATATTTATAAGATTTTGTGTCTCAGGGGCATTGTCAGTGTGGAGCATGAAGCTATTAGACATAAGGTTTGTTCACCACAATCAGAGATCTTATTTCAATGACCGACCAGTGAGAAAAATACATTTGCACTTGTTGAATCCATTATCTGATGATTGCTGTCTTTCCAGAGTGCTTACTTGGTGCTACAAAACTGGTTTTGTAGGTGTACCTGAGACCCCAAGGAGATTTGTATTTGATTGTCCCTCATTCACCTGTGGCAGCCAATGTTCTGAATGAGCGGTTAGATGTGTTTGAGGATATTCTTAAGGTGGTCACAAATTTGCAGGTTTGTAAGCATACCTCCATGGGAGTTTGCCAAGATGTAGTTGTAAGTGATGCAACTGTGTCAACAGTTGTTGTATGCCATGGTTGCTAGAGTTTCTCATCAGATGTACCAGAAGACTCAGCTTGTGGTCCACCTGATGTGTGCACAAGTCTGTAGAGATTGGTGATATTGGCCAGTGTAGAGGTCTTCTGAGTCAGCAAGCTGCTTTTTCCTGTCATATCAGTGACCAAGGAGACTTTCCCGAGAACCTTTACCAATAATGAACTGACACAACAGTTATCTTCAAAGTGTTTTTGCAGTGTTTTCTCTGCTATCTAATTGAGATATGGGTACCAAGGTCCTCTACCAAGAGGTGCCACCTTTCATCACAAAATGACTAGTTACTAAAGTTCATCTGGGTTTTGATGATGCAGTGGATGAATCCCTACACTCGGAATAGATCCCTTGATTTTGAGGATGGTGCATGGACACTGCCGATCAACTTGGAGGTCTGCTCACTCTACAATTGTTAGGTTTCTCCAAAATAGTACTGTTTCAAGAGATGGGAGGATCAGCATTTCACTATTTCTTACTTCCTGTGATATGTGCAGATGAAAACCATGGCCGTTGTCTTCCAGCTGATTGCATGCTGCTATTCTAGTGTTGAGAATGCTGAGAATCCTGAGACTGTCAAACAAGCATTGGTAGAAGCTGGCAATCGTACTTTGAAGAGTTTGCATTCCTATCTATCAAAGGCAAGGCATTCTGATCCAATCGATCATGTCTGCAGTTTCACACAAGAATCAGTTTCCTCGATTGATTGTGTGGTGGATGAATCATGTTTATTTTCTCTTACTTCTGCAGCTTGTGCTCCTTGTTGAACACTCAGGTTGGCACCTAGATTGGCTTTTCAAGAATGAAGCTGTTGATATTTGGGTCCTTTGGCAGGGGACACAGAAATTGACTGTCAAATCATTGATGTCACTCCATATTCCACTTCATAGGGTCCTCGGTGCCATACTCTCAAAGCTCATCCTGTTATCTTGGTCTGACGACAAAGACGGCTTTCTCTCAAGCTTGCAAGTCGATTACACTGAAGCAGAGGTATGAACTTCATGTGAATTCTCACCTTCTGATGAATATAACTTTGCTTAAAGGTGCTACAACAGAGACAATAATGCTTGACTATCTATCTTGTCTGTTGCTTCAAAATTTACATGGTAGAGTCATGCAGCTCAGGCATTGGCAGAAATTGTAGACATCTGCGACATCTTCAGCTTTGTATTATTCCGTCTGGCACATGACTGGCAACATGTTGGGTAGTGGTGGATTACAATGTCAATAGGGTACCTTGCTCTTGCTAGTTTCTCAGCTGTCTGGCATTGACATGTATGGTCTGATCGCTGGACAGGTGCTGTCTTTACTCGAGCTTCCATTACGTATTGCAGCATGGATGGCTCAGGTAGATGTTCTATGTCCTCCTCCTTGGAAGCTGAGTATGTATGAGTTGGTTGTTGTGATAGTGAGACTACGGACAGCACTTTTTTTGGGAAATTGTAAAATCAGAATGATGGTTCAATTCATTGCACTTTGTCCCCTGGCAAGAGTTTTTACATATTGAGTTTTCTAGGGAGGACATACTTTGTGGGGCTTCTTCATCCTAACCATTGTGTTCACTCTCAAAATAGGTTCGAGCGAACCAATGGCAGCAGGTGTCTGAGGAGTTCTATCGGCTGGATTTGATCTATCGGGGCAGTTTCTGGCATGACCAGTGAGTTTAGCACTATACACGACCTTTACCTTTGGTTGTCACGCCTAGTCTGGCTATATTGTAGGCTTGGGTTCTCACTTCTTTTCATTTAGGGTATTGCTACCTATAGTACATTGCTTGAAACTGTTGGAGTGATGAATCTCAAGTGCTCCTTGCATGTGTGTGAAGATGTTTAACATACACCAGTGTAGTCACTGTAGTCTTTAGAACAAGATCTGAGGAAATAATTACATCTCTATATTGATCAGGGACAGCTTTTGTTTGCAGGTCATGGGATATGGATCTTCTGCTCCTGCAATTTTGTGCTGTTGCTAAAGAAAAGATGGAACATGCTATCGTCTTGCGAATGGCAGAATGCTTTGATGTATGGTTTTGCAACCTAGGGAGAACCTTTCTTTACTTGAATTATCAAAGAGGAACTGTGGCTGAATAATCTCTCTGCAATAAGTGAGGAATTAAGAATGTAGACGATATAACCCTTGGGGTTGTATGGTCCTTAAAGAAATGTACAATGGTTTTTAGTAGAAGTGTTCTTGACTCCTAAGAGACCCATCCTGTTATTGAACTCTAATACTAAGGACCTGAACAGTAAAGCAGGATACATGAACAACTATTTTCCCTTCTCAGTTCAATCCTCAAGTCTTCTTATCACATTGACTCCCAGACATCCTGTCTCCTTACCAGTTATCTTCATTTAGTTTAATGAAAGTATAGAACAGCTCTGCTCACCTAGGTGGTTCTGTAAGGGCAGTATACCTTGTTTCTTGCTGTTGTGTTTATGACAAAAATCAGAAAACCTTCCTCTCAGCACCAACCTCAATCAGTTTTGTAAAAAGCTGTTTCAAACACTTTTATTATTATTTTTCAAACACCATGATGTGTAACCAAAAGGGTGCATTATTCAGCTATTTATTCTGCTCAATATATGAGAGACCTCATTTGGATCTCTTAGGGTAGGATAGGGTTGAGTTTTCAATATGCCTGAGAGAGCTATGGTGGAGTTGAAGTAGAAACTTCTTCATGTGACATGTGACAGCACATGTGAACAAATAGTTAATACTTTTCACTTTTGTTTTCTTGGGACAGCTGCAGGATCTAGTGACCTCTGCCTCAACTGGTGACAAAATGTTTAGGTTCTCACCTTCATATATTCAGGACTTTCTTTGCATAATATTGCTGGTGGGCTTCCTTCCTAAATAAGATTTCAAGGTCTCTGACATTGCTTGGATAAAGAACTTTCAGATTACTTATGAAACTTATACTGCACTGTCACTGCCTCTAATTTGTTTTATCTATTTTTCTTATGCTTCTGTAGATGATGTTCAATGTTTACTTGCCCATGCCTCTTGTCATTAACCATCTGCAGTCCATTTTCTTTGTAGGTTGTTCATGACCGCCACAACACTGGGATGAATAAGGTGAAGATGTCATCCTGGGTTATCTTCTGGTTTTCTACAACTCTGAACATTAGAGGCTGCTTGTGGCATTCTTTTTTGGCACAATGATGTGTTAATGATGTGTTGTTTGAGCATGTACAGGAGGAATCTTTACAATATAATGTTATCCAATGGTTGTGTGTGCGGGATCAAACCTATTCCGAGGTAGGAATGAAGATTATGTGCTCTCACATCTCTGTTCTGGTGGTAGTTGCCTGTCACTTCAATTCCATATTCACTCAACCTACTTTTGCCATACAGGTATCATGTTTTACTGCTGCAGATAGCAATGAGTTTGCTGTTGCATAGTTTGAGTCTTCTTGTTGACAATTTGTACGGATGTGTATGTATCAGCTCTGCAGGACATTGAGGGCATCGAGTGACATCGATCATGAGAAATTACGTGGTATACTGGCTAAGGTGGCAAACTTCCGTCAACCAAAGGTACTTCCTCTCTCGAGGCTGGATGTTTTCAGTTTCTTCGTGACTTGAATTGTGTGGGTGGGAAGACCTTATTAGGCTTTCCATCAAACATCATGATGCTCATGTGGTTCAAAGAACCTTTTGTTGGGTCTTTGTGGTGTCTTATCTCTGTTGGTTACTTGAACTGTCGACAGGATATGTATCTATTGTAGTTTCTGTTCCAGTTTTTGTTAAGCCTCAAGATAGTGGATGGGGCTTGATTACGTTAATTAGTGACATCTGTGGACACACTGTAATGTGATACAGTACTAACATGTGCTTATTTTTCTGACAAGATCTAAGATGCCAGACTGGTTTTTTGTTTTAGCAACTGGTAAATGTGCAGAAGCATTTGCATTCAGAACTGCTAGACATGTAATTTGTGGCAGGTTCAGGAGCGGGGCTACTTTCAGTTAAAGCCTGAGTGGT
>Ga0116227_10004537_pt1 | contig 30039 bp, 31 predicted proteins | sample S1TSphgellanicum_FD_89693 | JGI IMG/M metagenome (GOLD analysis project Ga0116227, IMG submission 89693) | Host-associated microbial communities from peat moss isolated from Minnesota, USA - S1T2_Fb - Sphagnum magellanicum MG | ecosystem: Host-associated > Plants > Peat moss > Unclassified... | reverse complement strand
TTTTTTTTTTTTTTTTGATGAAGACATACAAGTATGTGAATGCCATCATGTGATATTTGTGCATGATAGGCCCTCCCAATAAAGGTAAGGGTCAAGTTTCAAATCACATGGAATTTTTTGGCAAATCTTTTAAATGCGAACTTTGATCTTGAAAACTACCACGACAATTAACAAATCTATAATGCACAAGGGATATACAAAACAAACATTATCAAAATAAGTCTAAACCTATGTTCAACTTCGCAAAGCAAATGACCTCAAATAAGAACATGAAACTAACGAGTCATCAACAAGGAGGCTACAATTACTTTGAAGGACAAAATGGTAGTGTATTTCAAAAAAGAGAATGATTTTGCCAAATTCATTTCAAATATATTCAATATGTTTAAATTTCATTTTTAAATCACTTTTAGATGTTCATCATAAAATGACTACGTGATTGGAAACACTAACACATATCTCTCAATTGAATCTTCATTTTACCCTTTTTGTTTTTGCAAAACCTTACAATACATTTTTGAAACATAGATTGTTAAATGTTGTCATGGCTTGCCAATTATGTATAGACAATTCTAATATGTGTACAACAATCCATTTTCGTGAGCTCAACACTATCCATGTATATTGTGAAATAACTACTTTTTAAGGAACCAACACATTTCCACAACAATCTATAATAGAAAGCAAATGAAATTAAGCATCAACCGAAGATGGTTTAAGCACACTGCAAAACGACTGCGCACGAGAAAATATCCATTAATACACATTGAACATGATTCCAAATAAATAGTTAAAACTTGCATATGAAAAAATTACACTAAAACCACTAACTTAGTGTAATTAAATACACTTGGACTAAGTCTTGCACTGATAACAACTATCTTTATCAATGTAACAAAATTTATTAATAAAAGTTAATATCATATATGCAAACACACCATTTGAAATATTCATAAACAATGGTAACATGTTCCTATCTTACTCAATTTGTCATGAATTTTTTGAACTAGTGAAAAACATCACATTTCAAGTATTCTTCTTCCATGATACTCAAATGTGATTTCTTCAACTAATGCACAATTTGTTTTCATTATAGATATGCAACACCTTTTTAAATTGACTAATGATCATCCATGATGACTTTGATACTTGTTTATCATCCATGAAATTTAGGACAATGTTTTCAATATCTTGTAATATTTTCATCAAACACCTAAAGTGATTAAAACATTTGGAAGGCTAATGAAAAATTTAATAGTGACCAAATCATTTTCTTATATTTGTTTAACATGAAAAGTTAGAACCATTGATCTGAGTTTGATGTTATCCACTTGTTAAATTATTTTGAAACACATATTACACCCTTTGAAAATAGTCAATAAAATAATAAATGTGGAAGAAGAATATTTTTAAACATGGATTTTTCTTAACCACTTTTTTTAATGTTATGTGTGTTCCCATTAGTTATTGTGTTTCAATTAATCCTTTTCAAGAAGGTTTTGTAATTATTAGTCTTGTTATAATTTTAAACCTAAGAAACAAGGGCACTTTTTGATAGTAAATCAATGGTATGATGAACACCATGTTCTTGGAGCAACTTATGAATGTCATTTGAGAATATATCAAAAAAGCTCCTTTGAGAACTTGACTTCCCCATCCATCTCAAATAATGTAATAAACTCTGGCCACTTTTGTAACTTTTATGGACATTCACACGAAAAAACTCATATCCATGTTTCAATTCCCTTTCCATTTTAGTTTTTGTCAAATGATATTGTACTCAACACATGCATTTGGCCACCTCTAAAGATATGCAAACCTCTAACCATCAACACACACAACCAAATACATTGTTTTCACACCCAATGTCATTGTTCTTGTTATTAAAGCCATGATGAGCATTCACATGCAAAATGCCAAAAAAAAAACATAAACTAGATGTGTATGCAAAATTAGTCACACGTACCATCACTTTTTTGCACAACTTAAATAAGTTTTCAAGTTTTTTTTGAACACTAAAGAAATGAAAGTAATGCACAATTAAAAATAAAAAATGGAAAGAAAGTTGGTTTGCATTTGAAAAAATGCCGAATACATCATGTGAAAACTTAATTTTCATTTACACTAAATGAACAACATTTGGTTTTTTAAAATTGTAGATTTTTTGTTCATCCAAAATAACAATTTGTGCTATTCTATGATGTGCATTGCAATGATGAACTTCTAGTTAAACCTTATATCAAATTTTGGTGTGGAATAGGTTGAAACTTCACCTTCAAAAAGCCTCTCTTCATACTTCAAATGCATTGAAGGTTATATGAAACTTGGGCTTTACATTGCTTTGCACTACCAATGACAATCAACTATATTTTTTCTCTTCTTATGTTCCCATGTATTCCAATAGTTCATCATTATTTATGTCAATCTCAAATTTAATTTAATTTGAATTAATGTAAATATAATGGACAATGAAAAAGCACATATTAATTTGCCCTTTCATATCCATGTTAGCAGATAGGGGAAAGGTGTGAGATAGTTATTAGGAAAGGAGGTAGTTATTAAAAAAGGATTGAGGTAGTTAGGCATGAAAATGAGATAGGTATGAATTGTCTTTGGAATTGTATAGAGACAATGATAGATTCCAAAAACATTAGATATCCAAATCCTTGAAATTTCATGTCACTAGAATTTGTAAAAATTGTTTTATTGTTTGTTAAATTTGAAAATCAACAAAGAACTAATAAATTTATTATTTGCTAGACTTTGAAAAATGTAAACAACTAGCAATAGAAAAAATGTGAATCCTCAAATAATAATAATAATAATTACTATTATCTATGACCAAGTGTGGTGAAATCAACCTACAAATTCAAATTGTTTGGTTGTCCATTGAACCAAATATCAATATGAGAATTGTTATCATATACAATGCAACCCTTATTCATGGTTTTTCTTTTTCATTTTTATATGACTAATGATTAAATGTATTTATACCTTAGGTCATGTTTGCTAGTTTATAAAACTTGCATTATGTCATAATTTGCTCAAACATTAACCTCCATTAATATGTGAAAACCCCATCATAAAATCTTATCTCATCATTAAACCATGTTCACTCACCAAAGACTTAGAAACAACACTACTTATTTATGTGAATTAAAAAAAAAAAGAGGAGTAATTACCAATGTTGACCAAGGTTGGGTTTTCAACTAAGGTTCAATTAAGGGTTTGAGTACATGGCCCAATGGGTCTAAATACCTAGAGTAAAAAATATATCCTTGGGTGCTACCACCAAGGATGTCACATTTTCATTTTATTGAACCCATCAATTTAAGAAGCATTTAAATAAGCATCCTTATTCGAATTTTTTAGTGAATGCATTTACCAAGTTTTACAAACTTTAAAATGTTAATCATATCAATAATATTTTTTAATTTAATGTTCCTAATCATTGCATTTAAATAAAGATTCGTGAATGTAATGATGCTTATTTTCTTTTAATTTTTTGGTCAAGAACATAAATTTGAAACATATTTTGATTTCTTTCTTGGGTTTTTTTAAAATTGTACCATATAGGACGGATGGTGTGTGGATAAGAAACATTGGTTTTTTTGGGCATTGCATTCCCATCCCATAGCTAACCATGATGGTAGCTTTGTATTAACATCTACCTCCTTAGCAACTACCATGTGCATTACCTATTTTCTAGTTACATACATAATACCACCATCTACATTTCCACTTATGACACTTACCCATTTAGTTACAAATAGGAAGTGCAAAGGGGAAATATGACGATTTACACAATGGTGAAAATATCATGATAATTCAATTGTGAGTTGTTCAATGGATGGTATACTAATGGATGTTAGATCACATAATCTAAACCCAAGGCATTGTGGACTAATGAGTCATGTTGTGTGCTATTAAATTGATGCCCAATATAGTCACAAGTAACAAAGTCACACACACAATAACATGCGCACAAATCACATTTAGTTATGACATTTGATTAAGTTTCATCAACACAATAAAATCTTACCAAAAAAATTCTAAGCAATAAATACCTAACAATCAATTTAGACTCCAATGGGCCATGGCCTAACTACTCAAATGTAAAACCACCCCTAAGGTAATGGAAATTTGATTTTGCTCTTGACCTAAATCAATTGTGAAAGCCACCTTAAGTAAATGATTTGAAGTTCACATTGTTAGGTGATGGAATTACTTAAGTATAAATAGAAAAAAATTCAAGGTAAGTAAGGTGAATGGAAATATAACCTATATTCAATTGACATGCATGTTAACATATAAAATGGCATGTCAAAATGTGGTAAATGAGCATGTAGTGAAAAAATGTGTCAACATGTAGCAATTGATATGAGTAGAAAAAGTATATAAACTTAAAGGAAACAAACATAACAAGGCAACATGCAAAGTTATGTGATGTTCAAGAAGGTGACATCTATCAAGTCAACAATGATAGTTTATTATATAAGTATTTATAATTTGGTGAAGGATGAAATCGTTGCTTTAAGGGTATAAGAAATGAAAGATATTTTGTAAAGGTTGGCAACTTAGGGATGGATTCCCAAAGCTTTAATTTGTATTACTTCCATTAGTGTCGTGTGATTTTGAAATTAGTGGTATACTTTTTGTGTGTGTGTGTGTGTGTGTGTGTGTGTTTTATGCATGTATTTGTGATCAAAGTCAAGAAATCTAAGGTAGCCAAATGAGATTGAAAAGCTCCCTTTTAACATGTCTCTTAAGAAGACATGCATTAGAGTTGACTATTATCCAAGAGTAGACTTCACAATGAACACCTTGGAAGACAATGTTGCATGTTTTTAATGTATTAGGATTTAGTTCAATATTGTAAATAAATTTACACCCATGCACCCCTTTCCTTCCTTTAATCTTGATTGAAAATGGCAATAAATGGTTTTTAGTACATAGTTTGATGAAAAGGTTCAACATACATTCAAGCTTTCTTTTTGGGTTTTGAGGGTTGGGGGAGGAGGGATTTTTTTTGTTCCCATCAAGTTTTCAATGTGTTCCCAATAGCACCACACTTTTATCCCATGTGCTTTGACCAAAGTTGAACTTTCTTGTATATAAAACAATAAAGGGGAGCCAAAAGGAGATGATGCCCACTTACTCTTTTTTTGCACCCATAATGTTCATTTGCAGCTTGGGCTAATACCCTTGCCTAGCAACATGATGGGTATGGACTAGAAAAATATGATATTATTGTCAAGAGAGAGAGAGCTAAGTTGATTGTAGGTACTTAGTGTGCATCAACTCTCAAGAGAGCAACTTCAGTCATCATTGTACTCACGTCACTTGAGATTCTCTAACAACACGGAAAACAAGGTCCACTTTTAACAAGAGTCGTATAGGAATATAAGCAGAACCAGCGTAAACTTCGAAGCAGGATTTCAAAGTTTTGTTTTGTTTTTGGGTCCAAGCATATGGGTTTGAATGTTGAATGTTCCTGTCTGTTTGTTGACAAATGACTTCAATTTCCATGTCAACAATTTTTCTCCGCTATGACTTCGGACTGCTGGGCCCAGGGCCAGCAGGCGGTGACTTGAAAACCATGCGACTTTCTTTCCACATGGAGCTGGTTTTGGTGTGTCCTACTCAGGTATCGTTATAGGTTTTGTCGTAGGTGGGATAAGCAGTCATCTGCTGGTTCCACCTTTTTAGTTCTGCTAGTTCCACTTGTGATCTTGTGATGTAAATCAAACCCTTGGGAATACATTCTGCAATTCTTTCCCAGAAGAGGGTTTAGGGTTACCATGAATAGTTGAGGTCAGTGAGCACCAACACTATTCATAGTAACTCTAAACCCAGTTGTCAGACAATTGATTGTACAAGACTGTCAAAGCTTGTGGGTTATGGGAGACAAAGAGGGTGAGTTATGAGGTTCAACCAACTACCAGCCACAATGGAGCAAAAAGGTCATAGGAAGGTACAAAAGTGCCAAAAGGCAGGAAAACATGTACCTAATATAACTTCGGGGAGCTCCTGTCCAACAACATGCTGCCATCTTAGCACAATGCCCCTACAATCTGTTGTGTTGCTGATGTCTTATATTGGGCCATGCCTTTAGGCAAGGACTATTCATTCTCCTGGATCTACAATACCTTAATACTACAACAATTTTGAACCTTACGAAAACAAGTTGGTGATCTTCAAGCACAAACCGATATAAAGTACTTTTAGTAGCTTAGAATATTAAACAATTTGGACTTAAAAGTTCCAAAAGTATGTATGGAGGGGCAAATGATTTGAGATTCAACTTATTTCTACTCCATTGCAATCCACCTCATTTTACTTTTGCATATTCAAATGTGAACACAAACAAGTCGTACTAACAATAACAATGTCATTGTGCGAGATGGAAATTCCTAGCAAGGTGGAGGAGGAGATCCATAGAAGGTCACAACTTGCACCTAAGGAAAAACACAATTGGGAAGGGAATGAACAAAAGGGGAATGGAAATGGAGAAGGGTGAAACATCTGTACAATGCAGTTGGTGCAAATTGAAAATGAGTCTCTTCCATCAAAATTCAACCTGCTTTTTTTGGTTTCAAATGACTCCTGGTTTTTTAACACTATTCACTCCATTGTGACTAAACCAATTTGATATGTAAAATGGAATGACAAAACTGTGAAGTTAAACACCTTGGATCAAGAAAAGTGATGCAATAGGTTTAGGGTTTGCAGTTTGCGCATCATCTCCCAAATTTTCTTCAATATCATACGCCAACAAATAGAGCTAGAACAATCAGACAAACCTTGGATCAACAATCAGATTACTTGAGCTTTTGAGTGATACTCAAAAGTTTGTATGTTGAGACTTTCCAACTTGAGCAGCAGCATCTACCCACCTGAATTCTTGTTGCTTCTGCTATTGCAAGCAGTTATAAAAAGGGACCGATACAAGAAAAAATACAACTACATTAGTTGCAGTGTTACCATCAAATTACAACATGGAAAGCTCAACAGTTCAGCAGCCAATTTGGAGGTAATGGGGGGTGGTTCTTCACTTACAGGAACAGATGTTTTGCACTTGCATATGTCATGTCTAGAGATGGAATCCACTTCAAGAGCTTCAGGATTTGTTTCTGTTGCTTGCATTGCACTTCATGATGCAATCCACTTTAAGAGCTTCAAGATTTGTTTCTCTGTCCCATGTGTTGCACTCCATTACCAAAACTCCGTAATCAAAGTCAATGACCAAAGCACAGACACTCAACTGGAGCTTGAATGGTTAGCTCATCATCTGGGGTGAAGGCAAGATTTTTGGGACTGCCTGTGACTGAAGCATCAGATGAGAAATATGCTGACCGACCAGCATATTGAAAGTGAAAATGATGGAAAGCTAGCCATTATTTTGTTCACCATGACCACCTCTTCATGCGATAGGATTGCCATGCATTGCAATCAACTTACAGGTCAACCTTGGTTCCTGTACTTAGATAAAACAGTGACTCCACTGAGTGCTCTTCAGTCATCAGCACCTTAGCATCAATTTTCTTGCTGTTTCCTGCATGCAGTTGGGTTCTAGTAGGCACTTCAGCCTAAGAAAACCCTCGGGGTACCAGAGAGAGAGCTTAGCCAGCCATATGTGTATACATTTCCAGCTAAAGACTTTATGGACATCATCTAGGAAGCAAATATATTACCAGGACTAGGGCAAAAAGAAATACTCAGTTCAACATTCAAATAATTCACGGATGACATTCTATTCACCTGTGAGAACAATTGGGTGAATCTGAAATCAACCTCACTATGCACAGGTTTACTGGTCATGGATGACAATCAACATGAAAATGGACCTAAGATAGACAAGTGGCTATCACCATTGCCTGACCCTGCCTTACATATGCAACTTGAGAAACAGTAGGTGTACAATGTAAGAAGGAAATCATCCTCCACCAACATGTGGTTGTCTTCCTTGAATGCAATAACTAAACAAGACCATGCCCATCTAACTGGCCAAATTAGTCAGTATCCAGGGCTAGCTACAGAGAATTTGAGTCCTTGAAGGGCAGAGTTGCTGCCCCTGCCCAGTTTATAGCAAGTTTTTGCTAAGAGCAGGTTGAGCAGGTTGACATTTACACAATCCATTGCGTTGAATCAAGAGCAACATTTTGATGGAGGTGGAGGATCCGGTGACTGCTTGTCAACAATGACCATGCTCTTTCTTCGTGGATTGACTGCTGCTGTTTCAGGACCATGAGACTTTCTTTGCTCTAGGACACCTGGCAACATAACCACGACAGCACAATGTGAGCCTAATAGAAAGCAACAGAAGCACTAACACCAAGAACCATGTGACTAATGTCCTGCAAAATAGGAAAGGAGTGAATGACCTTCTTTTGAGCTGTCAAAGAATAATCTGCAAATCTGAACAGGAAGCAACATTTAACAGGGACTAGATGGGCAATTGCTTGCAACCCTGGAAAGAGGAAAGGCAGGCAAGGTCTGCAGTATGAGGCAGTTCCTTGACTGTGAACCTGTTCTGGTTCCTGACACCATAATCCTCACTCCCTCTTCCATAATCCTCACTCCCTCTTCAGATGCACTGAACCCTCACCATTGTTCATGAGCATCCATATCAGTAAGAGCACTTACGATGTGCAACATCAAGGAAAACCTCATTAATCCCAGTGTTGAGCTTTGCTGAAGTCACAAAATGAGTTGCTCCTATGCTCTCTGCATATCTGCACATCATCATGTACACCCATGAAGTCACACTTCATGACTTGATTGTACACAACTTCCAAGTGCTTGTCCTCCAGTCATATTGAAAGTCCAGGTGCATTGGCAAGGCACTTGCCTGGGCCATGTGGCAAAGGTGACATAAAATCAACAGAGGAGGAGGACATACAGAAATGATACTCCAGAAAAATGCAGCAGTTGATTCATACAAGTTTAGTGAGTACATAGGTCTGGACTCATCACAGAAACATAGAGAAGCAAGGCACAAACCTCTCGGTATCCCCCACATTTACATGTTGCATCTTATCCATGTCACTTTTGTTTCCTGCTATTGCTAACACGATGTTGTTGGGCGCCATCTTTCTCAGCTCTTTCACCCAGCTCTGTACTCGGTCAAAGCTGTCTTTGCAGAGCAGATCATACACCAACAAAGCCGCTGTAGAGTGTCACAAGGATGGAAAACTCATCATTCCTGTCCTTGATCACATTGCACAAACTGTTCAGCTTTAATGTTCTACGTACCAGCTAAAGTTTATGGATATACTGAAGGTCTGCCAATATGAGTAGAGAGTATCATGTCTCTTTCACATCCTGGCAGAGGTAGACACTACACACCACCTCATGGTCATGGTTGGAGCAACTTGGTTGTCCACTTTCCACCAAAGGATTTTGAGCCATGTAGCTTCCAATTCACTCTAAGATAGATTTCACCCAATCAGTCCCATCATAGCTTGGCTGTCTTGATGCTTCACTTAGCAAGATGATAACAGGTTGCAAGAAGGTTGATGCTTGGGTAGCTCAGCTTACTGTGAAGCAAACAAAGACAAGGGTTGTGGATGATGGGAAAGGCACGCAGAACAGTGGTGTGAACATTTTCTGCCAGTGATGAGAAACTAGGAAATGAAGAAGAGTTCAAGGGTTTGGAGCTTCGAACCATCAGCATCACGATAATAAATTGGACCAAGTGCATGGAAGCGCTCTTGGCCAGCAGTGTCCTGCAGAACAGAACAAACCAGTTTTGACATTAAACAGGCAAGGAAAGAAGAAAATTTTGAGTAAGTGCCCACAAGGCTCAGTGGAGAATTGCACACTACGATTCTTCCAAAATCACTCTCAAATGGCAGATGCTGTAATGTAACAGCAAGCTTCCTACAGATGTGTTAGCATTTAGAAAAAATCTACTGCCAAACCAATCTCCACACATAACCTCTAATCCCCAGAACAATTAGCCAGTCCCAAGCCCCTTCCAGTACTGTCAGCCTGAAGAAATTGTGAATGGAAATGCTTCACCTGGCACCATTCTATCATCAGTGTATACTACTGGAACTGAGAAACATGAATGCATGGGAAGGATAGGTATGGAATCGAACCCAGATAGAAAGTGTCACACTTTGACCATCCACAGTAAGACGTTTTGTGAGGTAAGAAGCCTGCACTGTTGCCACTTGCTTGTCGGAGAATACATTTTCTACATAACGAAGCACAAGAGATGTCTTCCCCACACGCCCTGCAAAACACAGTTTCTCAGGAGGCATATATTCAAACAATGTAGTTTTTTGAAAGTTCCAAACTGCCTGGCTGCAGACACAAACCATCCAGTCATGAAACCTACGCTGTAAATCCTTGCAGATTTTCTTCCTCCTAAGTGGCATGGTTGTCATAGGAGCATGACAGAAGATGGTGTCTTTGGTATGGTTGTTATAGAAGCATAACAGAAGATGATGGTGTCTCTTTTGCATGTGTGTGCCTTGAAGCTTACGATGTGAAGCACCAACATGTTATCAGTTAGGTATCACTTTGCTTCCAGTTTCTCAACTTGAAAACTCCCAGAGATAGGCTTTCCTGCAGAACAAAATCTGGCCTAAACTGCTACCAACAAAATTCCAAGCCAGTTCTGTTCAAGCAGTTGCTATGAGACATATTATATCCAGCTTCGAACATCACCTCCTCTTTACGTATTAGTCAAGCCTGAGCTTAAACTTCTCAATGTCTAAGAATTTCTGTGCTGCTGATGATACTAAATTAGAGATTCCCATTGTCTACCACAGCAAAAATCTAGGGTTTGATGCTGAAACAGAACACAGAAAGGATTGTGTGCATCTGCCATAAATTCCATGAAACACATGGTACTAGATTAGAGTTTCCCGTTGGCTAACACAGCAAAAATTTGGGGTTTCATGCTGAAACAGAGCCTGGAAAGAATTGCTCAAAATCTGCCATCTAATCCCCAATTGCCACAGATTGTACAAATGCTCAATTTCCTGGAACTCATACATTACCATAAAGGTACATGAATTAGAGATAGGATCCTCTGCACAACAAAATCTGGCCTGAACTACTACCAACAAAATTCCAACCCATTTCTGTTGAAGCAGTTGCTATGAGACAGATTGATTAGATCCAGCTTCCAACATCACCTCCTCTTTGCATGTCAGCCAAGCTTCAGCTTAGACTTCTCGATTTCTAAAGAATTTCTCTGCTGCTGATGGTACTAAATTAGGGTTATCCATCGACTAGCATAGAAAAAAAATCTTGGGTTTGATGCTGAAACAGAGCCCGGAAAAGGATTGCTTGCAATCTGCCATCTGATCCCCGATTGCAAGGGATTACAACAAATGCTCTATTTCCTGGAACTCGTATATGACCGTGAAGGTAGGTGAATCAAATCGGCGCGGTGAGCAAAGAGAAACAGAACCGGTGGGAGTTGGACACAGAAAGAAGAAGAAGAAGAAGAAGAAGAAGAAGACTCCGGTCTGTTTGTGATTGCAACACAAAACCTGACCAAAAAAACAATAACAGGTACTACTACTTCGTCGAAACAAAGCAATTCTCTAAGGATGTGGAAAGTCTGAATCAACCCCGGGACAACGTACCGTCTCCAAGAAGCACTAGCTTGATCGTAGAAGAAGAGGAATTGGGCCTCATGGTTGCTACTAAGTCCGACCCTCCGCCCGGACTAGTGTCGTCCCCGCGTGTGCGATCCTTGGGCAGGCAGGCTGGCAGCCCCGACACTACTACTTCCGATCTCGATCCTCAAGCGCCAATTGCTACACCACAAGGAAGCGGCGTGGAGTCGAATTAAGGAATTCTTGCTACAAAAATGCAAACTCCCCACCAAAAAAAACCCTAAAAAAACAGAGAGAGAGACACACACACAGGGAAAGAGAGAGAAAAAAGTGTGCAACAAGTAATGCATCGCCAAAATCACAGGAACCAAATCAATCAGACACCAATCACACAACAAAAAAACAAACAAAAAATTCTTCAAATCTCAAAGGGATTGCCGTGTAAGAGCATCACCTTCTGCTCTGGAACACTGCACACCATGTTTTGGATGAAGATCACTCTGAATAAACAACATGTTTTGGATGAAGATCACTATGCACAAAAAAACATGTTTTGGATGAAGATCACTATGCACAAAACAACATTTTTGGATGAAAATCACTCTCTGCACAAAACAACATGTTTTGGATGGAGATCAGTACTGCCAGGCTTGTTATTACAATGGCTTTGGCTTTGCACAAAACATATCATGTTTTGGATGAAGACCGGTAAAAATTTGTAACATCATGTTTTGGATGAAGATCACTCTACACAAAACAACAACATGTTTTGGATGAAGATTGGTAAAAATGTAATTTGTCTGCCAAGCTTCTTATTACAATGGCTTTGGCTTTGCACAAAACATCATTTCTGGATGAAGATCTGTAAAACGTTGGTGGGACATTTTTTGGATGAAGAGCACTCTCCACAAAACAACAGGTTTTGGATGAAGATTGGTAAAAATTTAATTTGTCTGCCAAGCTTGTTAGTACAATGGCTTTGGCTTTGCATAAAACATCATGTTTTGGATGAAGATTAGTAAAAATTTTGTGGAATGAGATCTCGCTAAAATGGCTTTGACTCAGCATTTTTTTTTTTCATGGATGACAGTTAAAATCATGTCAAAATGACAAGGCTGACAAAAGCCAATCGCAATCTAACACATGTTTTTTATTGGTCACAATTGTTCAAAAATATTATTGGTCCAAAATGGTTTGCTATTATCATAGTACCTTGGCGGCTTTCGCACAAATTATATAATTTTTAAACAACGTTGAATTTTTTAGAAATTAACTTTTTTGAAAAAAAAAAATTTTAGGTGAATTTTTTTGAAAAATTTATTGAGATTTTTTATTTTTCAAAATTAAAATTTCAAATTTAATTACTTATTTGGTAGACATGTGGTCGGGAGTCAAATTACCTTTGTATAGTGGACGACTTATTAGAGATTCAGGTTCATGTTTATGGGTGAGGATGGAACAATAAATAAGTAATCTTGAATGTGAAAAATATCGTTGCAAGGCCAAATACCAAATATGGGTAAAGCTCGTCCAATTAAGGTATAACCATTAACACGTGTTTATAATATACCTATATATTTGGTGTGAATGGACTTTGTAGTTTCTTATGGATGAAGATTTTTTGGCCCATTTTTGACTCACATTGACAATTTCTTGGGGGGGAAATGTTCTTGTATGCTTCCCATAGAAGCTCCCTCTTGCTAATGTGAATCCTTATAGGTGTCATTAATGTGCAAAGGTGCACATGTTGTGAAACACCTTTGCAAATTGCCAACCTTATTATTAATGTGCATGGTTGCATTATGTTTTGAAACGCCCTTGTGAAATTGCCAAGCTCTTGGGTAAATTTGAAAGTCGTGAACTTTCAATTTCATAATATTGAAATTGCCAATCTTTGAGGTAAATTTGAAGTTCATCATCTTTCAATTCTATCATAGTGAAATTGTCATGCTCTTAAAGTGTATTTGGAGCCTATGGCCCTTTTTTAATTTTATAATTAGCTATGTGTGAATATGTTTAACTCATCATTTTCAAATTTTTCTTGTCAAAAATAATGATTGTGTGAAACAACTTGTCCAAATTATTAGCATCTAATAAAATTATTTAAAAAATCATGCCTTGATTCGGTGGTTGTTTATACCATGTTTTCTATCTCAAATGTTTTTTCTGTGGTCATCCTTAAAATCTCCCAACTAAGGTGTCAAAAACAAGAGATGAAACCCAAAGAAAAACCACATGGCACCAAACTTGGTTAGTGCATAGGTTAGAATTCATCTCCACAAAGTTGTCATTCCTCATGTAAACAAACACAACAGCTTTCACTCCATTAAAAATACAAAAACTCCCACTTCCATTAGAAAGTTGAAACACAAAAAAAACTACCGCTTGGTTAAAAATGGAGAAGCAAAGACTTGCTCCAAATTTTGGAAATTGTAAAACATTGCATAACTTATGAAAAAAGGGAAAAAAACAATAGTTCCAAAAAAATTAATTTGCAAGGAATAGAATTGTGGAACATTAAAAACACAAGAACAAAAAATGTGCACAAGAATCACACACATTAAAAACCTAAATCTTGTTGGACACGTGAAAACCTTGGAAAACACACACACACATACACATAAGTTGGAAATAACAAGAAACTTGATGAAATTGGCCTTGAAGAAATTGGAACTTGAACTACACATGAAATGTCAAACATTTTGTGAACCTTAAAAACCTAAACCTTGCTAGAAATGTGAAAACCCTTGGAGAAATTGGAGCTAGCACTACCTTGACAATTTCATGAACCTTAAGTAAATTGACCTTAAATAAATCAAAGCTTGCTACACAAAAAACCTTTATAAAAATTTCATGAACTTTCAAGAAATCAATTTTGAAAAAATTGAAGCTTAAACTACACACAAAAGTTTTAAAAGTTGCTAAAAAAAAAACCTTGCCAAACTCTTATTGTAAACACACCGAACTCACAACACATGAATTTTCTAATATTGCTAAATTTGGCGAAATATTCTCATGGATGATTGGCACTTGAGCAAGCATCACAAAACTGGGGGGGAAAAAAATTCCTTGTATTTGTTTTTCAGACAAAACAATTGGGAATTTTTTTTAAAAAATGTAAAATTGTGTAAAATTTCTATTTTTTTGTGACTATAGATCTCAGAAAATTGGAAAGAAAAGACCCTGGTTGGCAACTTGATGAGTGGAATGATTGATTTTAATTCGGAAATTCCATAATTTGTTTTGAATAAATCAATTGAGAATTACAGAAATTGGTAAGACATATCAGAGTCACAGAAAAACAGGACGAAAACACTCGAAACCATTCATTTCTCGATTCGTGCGTGTCCATGCTACTCTTCTCTGTATCGTTCCAATTTTATCATCAGATGATGTCTTTGAGGAAAGAATAGCTAAACTGCGTTTTCAATTTATATACATAATTGAGTTTTCAATGACAAATATATGGGATATATATGAGTGTCTTCCTTTGCGATCTTCGCTTTACCAATTCAAACAACGAAACAAAGTTGAATTTCGCGCCCGCAAGAAGAAGAGCGTGGATTTGTGGTCGCGGGTTGCTGCGAGCGATTTCTTGTCTCGCAGTTTACACTAGATATATGAGATTTCCCTCTCGCGATACTTGAGGTTTTTTTTTCTTTCGAATACATGCGTACATACCAAAATAGGATATTCAAGTTCAAACCACAACTGCTGAGACTACATCAATGGTGGTGATGGGTGTTACAGTTGCTTGAGCGGGCCTCTGGTGTGGTCCTGAGAATTTATTATAGGCTAGTCTACATTCTTAAGCTGATGATCTCTCCATCTTACTCTGTTGACGTTTCCTTTCAATCTCATAAAATATACTCCCATCATATACACCACGAATGGCTTCTTTCGTCAGAAACCCATCTTTGTCCTTCAGCAACGAGTACGCTAGAGACCACTCCAAATTTGCAGCAGTCCTGCAACCACCCCCCCCACCAGACATGATGCCCATAATCAGGTTCTTGCAAGCTCACAAACATACAACTTTAGACGTGCTTTATTTTCACCAAGACTTCAGTTCCTTTCTTCTTCCTCCCTTCCTGATACAACAACTGTAAAGTATATGTTGGAGAATCCTTGTCCACAATCAGTACATGGCCTCTTGTCCCACGTAAATCTACCACAATAACCCATCATAATTTGCAGCAGCATCAGAAGTTGCAAAGAATGTCCAAATGCAAAACTACCAAAAGATACATTGTTGGAAATTGTATGAGGTGTCAATAAAACATAGTTCCAAAAAACTGTGCATCCTTGAAAATATGACTAACATGTAACATGCTTTAACACAACTTACGAGCCAAAGGAGTCATAGGCATTGCGGTTTGCTTGAGCCAGTGCTGACACTTCTTCAGAGGACAGTCGCAATGGCTCAGTTTTAGCAAACTTAGTGAATATCTCTTCAAATTTTTCAGGCAAAAACCTGTTTTGACCAGTTAGAAACTTGTCAGATGGGTCCAGCAATGCACTGCTCAAGAAAAGTTGCAGACATATTGCATTTGAATCATAGTCTAGAAGCTGAAAGTCTGGTTACAATATTATCTCAATCAGCACAAATGGAAATCTATACATTTTCCAAGGACAGGGGTTTGATGTAGCATGTAAGTTAAACTTGACCTGGACCTTCCTGTCACACAAAGCAACATGGGCATAATATAACTAATCCCTAGGCAAACACAGCAAGCTTCTGTGGAGTCATTAAATGTCTCCTCAACTCCTGTCAACCACACCTAAAATAGCATCCCTAAAATTTGAGAGGCTGTGACTTATGCTCATTAACCTCATATGGGAGAGAGGTTTACCTGCCCTCAGTGTCATAAACCTCAGAATCACTTCCATGCTTAGCTTTGTGTATGTTCTTGACTAGGAGTGAAAAGAGGGGTGATGGGAGCCAAGACTGCACACAACGGACCAGTACTTGATGATCACCTAGTCAACACAAACATCAGAATTCCATGGAAGTGATCATGAAGTCTGGAAAAACAGAGGCTGTGCTGGAGACACTGAGGAGATTATATATGTATGTAATCAATGCATCCATTCACAATATACAACCAAGACTCACATCCTGTGTATAGTAGCTGAGTGCTCCATTGATAAACACCATTCCAAGGAAGGATCTCAAGAGATTGAAGCCAATAGCCCTGAAACCTGCAAATACATGGCATAGTAATGGCATTATGATTTGTGCTCATGTATCCATATCCCGTTGTATCGTGAATAATCTGGCTCCTGCTACCAGTGGTGAAAGTGATGAGCATCAACAATCTCTTCCTGAAGGCTGAAAATTAAGTCATTTGCAATTGAGTATTGATTTGCAAAACAAGTAGTTGCTGGCCATTCTACAATATGAAAAAAACCTTCAAGGGGTGAAACACATACCCTGAAACGTCTCCCATGGATAGATAATACCATCCTTGTTGCGGTCAAAGAAGGCTACATGCTGCTGCAGAACAGAGAGTCCTCGATTGTTATAGCCTGGGGTTCCACTAGGATTCTCTGCATCAGGTGCCACCAATGCCCTGGGGATCTCTGTGTCCAAGAACGAGATGTTGACAGTGTGAAACTTCAAACAACTGATATGCAATCCATAATGACCAGCAAGAAGACTCCACATCAAAGATCATCTTCCAATTTTTGATATCAATAGAGGATCTTTAGACATTCACCCAAGGATATGACACTAGAAGAAAATCAATGTTGAGTTGTCCAACATTGATCTTCTAGTGTAGGCATCTGTGTCCCCTCCTATATCTTCTCCACAAGTTATAGGGCATAGAAATGTGGAGAAAATGCTAAAAGGCTCAACATTTTATAATGACAGCCTAACGTTGCACAAATCTATCAACAGCAAGAACTGCAAAGTTCTGTCTGAGATACCCCCCCAGTTCACTACACCTTACAAAAGTTTGCAGCACTCTGTCGAAGGCAATATCAAAAGAAAAGCTCAATGATATAGCGAATAGCTCCATCACAGCGAAGAACTTGAATGACAACGAGAGATTCACGTTCATATTATTCTAACAATCGGAAGAAATCCGATCTGTTTAACTCTTGAATTGCGAAACAATTCGGACAACTGTACAGTGTATCCGATTAAACTACAAAGACTAAGGGCATTTTTTAACGAGTACAGAAAACTTCTCGCGGCACGTTCAAGCGCAAATGACAGCGTTATTACGAATAGCGTCCAATACATCACAAAGACTTGCTGCAATGTTTCGGACAAGTGACTACAGATCCACTCCAGAATCCACAGACAAGAAGTATAGCATGATCGGTTGAGCAGCTAATGACTATTACAAAAGGAACTATCGTGAGACGACGATACTTGGCATGTTCATGGAATATTCGACCTACGCAAGTCTTCCGTAACAATTTTTTGTCGTGTTACTCGATCTATACAATTCTTCTGTAACAAACTTTTGTCGCATTACTCGACCTATGTAATTCCTTTGTAGCAAACTTCAAAAGAAGAAGAAGAAGAAGAAGAAGAAGAAGAAGAAGAGGGGAGAAGAAGGAACGGTTGTGGTCAATTTATTCCCGGCCGCCAATTAGTTGTGAGAAACAATAAAATCAAGAGATTGTGAGTTCCTGGAACATACGAGGATATGGAATGCCGAGGTTGTATTCGGTAACTGGTCGCTGAGAGGTGACGGGGGCACCGGGCGCCACCGTCGACAACGCTGGATCATTAATCTCCTTCCTGTCCGCCATTTTCAGAAGGATGCGACGTTTGATGCAGCAGCTTCAAAACGTGAATCTATACGCAGAAATGGAGTTAAGCAAATACTCTATTCTCCAGCAACAAATGGCACAAAAAAAAACAGAGCAAAATCGCAAGCACGATAGAAGAGCGAAGAGCGAGCGAAGAGCAAACTTGGTACGCGAGAAAGCAGAGAGAGAGAGAGAACGGGAACTAGTAGTGCAAAGCAGGGAGCTAACAGATGGACATCATATTCGTCCGAGAGGCCATTACACGTGGCAATCTTCTATGCGTGAACTGAATGGCGCCACGTCCAAACTTATTTGGCCCGTCAAGGTTTCGTAGACGTCTCAACAACAACAACAGCGAAAGAGATGGCCGAGTCTTTGCTAAGCTTCCTAGACACCGTTTTACACGTTATGGTTCCAAAATTTCCAATAGCCACTAACACTAAGCTACTCACAAGTACAAAAAACCAAGATTGTGCAATGAACCATTTGCCACTTGTCCTTTTTTGAGTCAATATCAGCTTGGGACAATTATTGAGGTCACTTCCTAGCTGCCTTTTGGGCCTTCTTTCATCCCCCAACCCTGGTATCTGCAAAGTAAGGAAATTTTATTAAATATGAGTTATAAAATGTTATGACCTAAGAAGGTTTTTCAAAAATCTCATCCCTTTTATCACCAAACACGAGATATGGTGCTGTGTTTTCCTTACTTTGCAGATATCTATCTCTATTACATGATTTGTCACCTAGTTGGTGATTTGAGAAAACCCTAGACGACGTTTTGTCAACTTGTTTCTCACTTCATCAAAACCCTAAATGACATCTCATTTGGAAGCCTGATCTAAAAAAAAAGGCTAAAGACATGTTTCTATAGTAAAGAACTCACAGGTGGGCATCCCCTAATATTATTATTATTTTTATTATTATAGTGGACTTTTGCTTCTAACCTTTTTCATTCACTAGGAAGCTTTGCTTTTGATTGTAACAAATTGAGATGAGTCGATATTCTTTAATAGAATGCAAGGGTATCGTTTCCATCACTACCTTCCTACGCAACTTTGACATGAATTATATTATTTTCAGAAATGTTGAAATTTTCAAAAATAAATTTCAATACCAAAATTATGTGAATAAAAGTATTGAATCTTCAAGAATATTTTATCTGAAAAAAATATTTTTTAATTAATTAATTATTTGACAAATATGTGTTGAAGCTGACAAGGTATTACGGAATTCCAACCTTCATATGATTAATTTCAATATTTTCTACAAACTAGGGCATCTTGTGGTCACATAATGATTCTTTTGCACATTCTATGTTGAAAGAATGGTAAACATTTATAAGTTATGAAAGGTTATGAACTACAAACTCATACATAAATTAAATATCCTTAATAATACAAGTTATGTGCTACATTGAAAGAGCTTTTTCACATGCAATTTTAGTTTATTTTAAATAGTCTACACAATGTACATGTATTGATTAGATTATGAACTTATATTAGGAAAAACTACATTGAATTCTATTTAAGTGCAAATATTAAAATGAAAATTTTAAATTTTGAATTGAAAGTGGTATTTTAATGTATCATATACCTTAATTAAATATTATAAATGGTTTAAGAAATTATGAATTTTTTATTCATATGAAATGCAAATTGTACATGGCAATCATAGGACATGGTGTGAAGAACATTTTCCTTTTTATTGTTCCAAAAAAATGTGGAACATGTCCCAAATCAACACAAAACATGATTAATGGCCAATGAATGTGGACATTCTAATTTTTAGCTACCTAAGGCTATTAGATCAATTGTTCAAATATATAGTCTTGCAATCGCCTTATGAATCACCTATCTTTAATAGTGATGTGATTTTTTTAAGCAATCCTTTATTTTGAAAGCACTCCTTTTTAAACTTTGCTATTTGCAAATGGTGACAAAAACAAAAGCAATTGATGATGATGATGATGATGATGATGGTGGTGGTGGAACATAAGCAATTCCAATTGAAACTTAAGCAAAAAGGTCTCCAAGCAATTTTGTTCACATTCTACCTTCTTGTGATTTGATTTTTTGATGGGGTCTTAGGTTTTATATCCATGAATGCGCATGGCAAGTTTTGTTTTTTCCCAACAAAATCCATCATTCCATTATACATAATTTTACATTCCATTGATTATTAACACTTCTATGTCTGAAGAGCCAGAAGAGCTTCTTCCTAAGAGCTTCTTTCATTCTCCCACAAGTAGTGTTTTTTTCCCCTCAATTTCCTAATGTAATTGAAATGGAAATCATCCATAAGAGGATTTAGCCAAATTTGGCTATAAACAAAATAAAAGATAAAAAATTAAGGAAATTCTAAAATATGCATTTGTAATAATGTATGTTCAATATATGTAATTTATTTTTCCTTTGTAAATCAAACATTAATTTACAACAAATCAAGTAAGGAAACATATTTAATAATTTAATGGAATTTTTGTGTTTATTCATTTGATGCATATGATGTTTTAATATTTTTAAAATATTTTTTAAAATCATTAATTATTAAAGTACATGTAAATGTTTTTTTTATGTACATGAACGGTTATGTATGATGATTTGTTTTTGTGCATATAAATATTACACTTTAATTTGAAAATAAGTTTTAAGGAAATTCTGAAATATAAGTCAACTTAATAATGTGTATGTTCAATACATGCATAATTTATTATTTTCATGTAGAGTCAATTTTTAATTTACAAGATATCAAGTAATGATACTTAATTAATTATTTTTTGGAATGTGTTCAATACATGTGTAATTTATTATTTCCATGTAAATTTCAATTTTAGTTTGCAACATATCATGTAATGATACATAATTAATATTTTTAAAAATCTTGATTCTTATTTTAGTGTTGGCTATTAATTCCAATAATTTTTTCATTCTTTGATTTTATTAGCAATATTTTATTATTTTATTATTTATTCATGATTAAATTATAATAATGATTAGAATAATTAGGAAATATATTTAATAAATTATTATATTTTCAGAAATTATTTTTATTTAACACTAGTAGAATTTTTATTTATTATTCATTATTTATTTATTATATTAGTTCATAATAGTTCCAACAAGTAAGATAAATTTATGAATAATAATAGTTAAATAATTAGGCTAACCTAACTACTATGTACAATATTATTATTAATGTTGTTGTAATTATAGCCAATTATTAATTATCACTACATTATAATATTACTATATTAAAGTACCATTTAAAGTTTATTATTGAATATTTATATTTTAGTTGATTCTTTGTTATGAAATGTTAATAAAAAATTATAATGAATTTGGAAAATTTTAAAATATTCAATAATAATTAATAATTAATAATTTAATAGATACTTACATTTAATTTTTAAAAAAAATAACTAATCATTATATTATTTAATAAATGATGGTAATATGCTTAAATTTTTAATTATACAAATTATTAAGGTTAGTTTCTAAACTTAGGCTAGGTAGATTATTAATTTAGGTCTAGGCGTACTTAAGCTATTTGAATTGCAACTAGGTTGCAACTAAGTTATGACTAAATTACAACTAAATTTTTTATCCCATATTGTTTGGCTTCAATATTATGAATCCAAATTATATAAAAGAATGCATTAAGATTGTTAGAAAACATAACAAACATGAAAATGTAGTAGCCATTTGGGATGAACCAATTAAAAAGGTTCAACCCTAAAAATTAAACCAAATGAAATGACATAACATTCTTTAATTACCATGTGGCTTAGGTTTAGGCCTAACATAGATGCCTACATCTAACCCTAACTTAAACCTAAGTTAAATGGCTTATGTTTAAGTTTAGCTTAAGTGCTTAGGTTTAGACCTAACCTATGATTATGCACCATGCAACCTAGCCTATTAATGTGGATATGTTATGTGTCATTTAATTTTATTTTTTGACCCCAAATTTTGTGAACATGCCATATGCCATTTAATTACTTGTTGATTTCAAAATTTATGAATTCGCCACTGTTAACATTGTGAATGTGCCACATGTCACCAAACCACTAACTAAATGTTCAATTTACATAGTTGTAAATTAGTCAAAATGTTGAACTTATATAATTGCAACCTTGTTGAAATTATAATTATGTATTTGGTTGACATCATGCCCAATTAATGGATGAAGTTCATCCACCAATCAAAAGTAGTTCACAACAATTCTCAATTATAATGGTATGTAATTTGCGACTAAAATGGTAAGTAGTGGCTATTGATATGGTGTTGACACGTGGTTGACATTTTCAATTAGAATTTCATTTTCAACTTGTAGTTTTTAACTTGTTTCATTTGTAATAGAAAAAAAAATTGTTAATTGCAAAAAATACTTTGCAATTACACTTGTTCCTTTTGACTATGTTTTGTATTTGAAATGTAGTTGGAGACATAAGTGCAAAAAGGGGGTTTTTCTACTAATGTTTGAACAACTTCATTCCAATTTAATGTACTCTACTAATGCTCACATATCCATATATTCTTGGGTATTGCATGGTTTTTCAATCTTTCAACCATTAAGTAGATGTTCATGGCATCCCACAAGGTGTGGGAAGGTTAGGAAGGTATGTCACCCAAAAAAGATGGTAGTATTATCTATCAACACCATGATCTAACTTTAAATTATAAATGGTTAATTACTGAATGTCCTAGAATGTAATTGGGATTATTGAAAGAATAAACCTTTCATTACAAGAAATCATGGTATTATTTGATTGGAAAAATATACCAAAAATTAGTCATTTAAACATTTAATCCATTTGATCACTTGGTTATATTGGTCAAGTCGATTAGATCATGTCTAACTTAATTGGTGGTTTTTTTTAATGATCATAAAATGATTTTTTTGATTGGTTGTATCAAATAAAAAATTGGGTATCCAAAAAAATTAATTACAAAAATAGCCCAAATTTTAAATAATAAAAATGAATTAAATAAATAATAAATACCTACCTATCCACCTAACCATTCGTGACCTACCTACTTACCATGACCTCTTACCTACCTATCCACAACCCACCTAGGTAGTATACATTTACACACATGTACAAAATATATATAAATATACGAACTCCACATAATATATGTTGGTAAGGGGGATTGAACATTGGTTTCCTTGGTTCAAAACTAATGTTTTGGCAATCAAACCACCACACCATTTGTGAGGTGACTTTCTGTTTCTCTACCATCAATGAGGTGATATACTCAAAGGTATATATGTTATTGGTGAAAGAAAAAAATGCAAAGCGTATCTATAAATATCAAATTACATTTGTAATTGGAAATGAATGGTTTGCTTCTTATGCATCATTTATGATTTGGACTTGATAGATATATATTTTAAATTCAAACATTCCAAATCTTAAAATTTTATGTTAAACTGTCACCCACTTAAACCAACTTTTAAGGATTTGACATTATGTTCAACTTGAGACCAAACCTCTAGTCATTCAAAATTATGTTCCTATCACATACATCATCCAAATCTAGTTTGCGTTAATTCATTAGAAAGCTAACTACAAAGCACATTTACTTATCAAATTTCAAGCTCTACATCCAAATTGGTAAAAAGTTGTGGCATAGAACCCGAAAGGGTTTCACAGAAGTAAAAGTTTAACTTGACAATAGACCTCCAGTCACTCAAAACACTACTCCTATCACTTACATTATCCAAATCTAACTTGTTTTAATTCATAAAAAGTTAATTACAAGGCATATTTGCCTACCAAATTTCAAGCTCTGCATCCTGATCAGTAAAAAGTTATGGCATAGAACCTAAGAGGGTTTCATGAAGGCAGAAGGTTCAACTTGACTATAGACCTCTAGTCATTTAAAACATCGTTGCCATCTCATAATTTTTTAAAATTTAGCTTACATTAGTTCATTGGAAAACTAACTAGAGGGCGCACCTGCCTACTAAGTTTCAAGTTTTACACCTAAATGAAAAAGAAATTATACTATAAAACCCGAAATATCTTGTGAAATTTCTTTAAGATTTCGAACTCCCAAAACTACCTCTATTCTTTTTCATTCCTTAGAAGGTACTACTATCATTCAATTTATTATCCCTCTTTCCACCATCTACTAAGACTAATCATTTTTCTCCTCCTAAAAAAAGTTGTAGGAACAAGTTTTATAAGATTTAATTCAAAAATTATGTTTGGAAAAAAAAACTCAAAATGATTAAATTTGCGTTTTTAAAGAGAATAAAAAAAGAGGTGAAAGAAAACCCCAACTTGGTGGCCAATGGAAGGTTCCAAATGTTTGATGGCCCTTAGAAGGAGAAGAAAAAACATCCTTTTCACCTTTTTTCACTTTCTTCCCCAATAAATTTTACTTAAACCTTATTTTTTTCTATTGATATTAAGGTTTTACTTTACCATGGTTCCAGATCATCCTTTCCTTCCTTTTCCTTGAATTATAAATTATAATCACACATTCATTGCTAATTTGATTTTGATTTAAGATTTTGATTGAAATTTTTTTTCTTTCCTTGAATTTATGGTGTTGCATAAGACCACGTCTTATGGGCCTCCAATCACACAAATGAATGAAAAGCCACCTCAAGAGTCATCCCTAAATTTGATGTTGATGCAACATGTTCATGATGAAGATTCCGAACTATGATAGGTGTGCCTTCGTTTTGAAATTGAACCCCTCGAGCTTGATATTATCGCATTTCTCCGAACTTTCACACCTTGATGATTTTGTTGCAAATTAACCCCGTTTTTGGTGATGACCTAAAATTGTTTGTGAAGGTTTTTATGAAATTAAATACACCTTTATCTTCACATGGTCTTCAATTCTCGATGTTTGACATTATCGGTGGTTGTAAGGTTTGATTCGTCGATTGCCTTTTAATAGTAAGGTGGATTACTTGGTTCCAACCATTCAACGCAGCTTAGATTTTTTACAATTATGAACGATCATTACAATATAACCCAAAACTCAACATGTAATTATAGCTCCTCGGGAGTTTATCAATAACTTGAATAAAAGCTTCACTCATCATGAAATCCATGTTGTCATCACCACCTTATCACACTATTTATCGTTATGTTGTCTTGAATTAATCTCATGCTTATAATGTTTGAAAATTATTTTATTTCCATTGAATCTTTCATTAACACCCTTCAATTGTTTCGTGAATTTCAAATATCCTCACTTACATGACTACCCACTAAATACCATAACAAGACTAATGTTTTGCTAAACATTACGAATTTTTCCATCTGCTTCCAACCCCAACCTTCTAGAGATTTCTCACCCACCCCTAATCATACAACTAAGGTTTTAAAACTATGATTGCTAACTTTTGCTATTAAAAAAAATTAGTCTTACACCTCATTCATCGAATCTCAAATTTTGAAAAAAACCAACCCCCCATGCAACCATGCACACTCATCATTCCTTATTTTAACATGAAGTTGTTAAAAACCTTTAATAACCTTACCACATCCAAATATCCTTAATGCAATTCTTAAAAATAAAAACTATCACACATGGTTATGTTGGTATGGCTCACACAATTTTGTAAAACAAAATGATACGAAATGCATTGAACATGTTTTTTAAAACTCCAATGAAATATTTTGTTAATGTGTATAACAACATTTGAACTTCAATAAATAAATAAATAGGTACATAACTAGGTAAATAAGTGCACATGCCTACTTACCTATGTTTTTAAATGTACATATTTAGTTATGTGTAATATATGTAATTGAATATATAAATAGATATGTAGGTAAATAGATAGATAAATAAATAAATAAGTCAGTAGGTAAATAAGTAGATGTTAAGTAGGTAGGTAGAAATGTAAATGTTAAGTAAGTAGGTAGGTAGTCTAGTAAACATAACAAATATGTTAGTTAACCACATTAATATGGCCAATTTGATTAAATATGGCCATTTGTATGGTTGATTTAACTAAGCCATGGGAATTTTAATGGACCATTTAAAAAATGTTTTTTAAATTAGATATAAGTTTTAACATTTGGTTAAAATGGTCATTTTAATATTTTAAAAACCAACAAAAAAACCATGTGTCTTTTATGCTTCATGCTTTAAGTCAAAACAGACATTCTTTTGGTTAATCAAACACCTTAATCAAGTTAAACCTTTTGAAAAGTTGTGATTTTTTGAAAAAAATTTATATCATTTTTTTAATATTTCAACTATTTACACATTAAAGTAATTTCAATCTATGGACCTAAAGGATTCAAAACTTTTTAATTTATCTTTCAAAAGCTTATGCCTTGTTTGTGGTAATTCATACTTCTTTAAATACATTCCCAACAATTATTATATATAAAAATAATGAACGATATTCTCCTAACATGACCCAAGTTCCTTGATAGATTCAAAGGTGAGTTTGAAATGAAAAATAACAAAAGAGCAAGGAGTTGAGGCACGTTCCCTAGCTTGCAACTATTTGGGGGTAGAGGGGTGTGCTGGAGCTTTCGGATGGAACTAAGAAGAATGACAAGCAACTAATCATTCACACAGACCTGCACAACACCAAACAACAAGTTGGTTAATCAACCATGCTATGTCATTGTACACGTGGCACAGATTAGGGTTAGGGTTATAGGGTTTAATTATCAGGATCATGCCATGTGGTAACCTAATGACCGCACAATGTAGTTGCAAATGCAACTAATATTTTGAGAGTTTGAATCGCCATGTGTCACATGGTCCCACTGTTAGGGTTAGGGTTAGAGTTTAGGGTTTTCATCTGCTTTGTTCAATGTGTTACCTAGAATTGCCAAGAGTACCTGTCAACAACAGATTGATCATCAAAACTCTACAATCATTAACAAACACATGCACAAGGCAAAGAATTGTATATTCCAAAAAGAAAGTTACAAAATTGTGGGAACATTTTCCAAGGTTCAGCAATAGCAAAAGAGCATTGTGTAACAGAAAGGTGTTTTTCAAGCCTCGACTACCAATTGATGCCAAAGAAGAAAATGTCTGCAATGGCCTGGTTTGAGTGCTATCCCTTTTTCCTCAAACTTCAGTTGAAAGCTAGAGCAAAACATTTTCCCCCATGAAGATAATGAACCAATTTCCACATCACCATTATTGAGTTGAGGGAGAAAAAGGTCCAAAGAAAGGAATATTACTTTATCATGCCACCTGTACAATGGCCTCTCTGGGGATCCACCCAAGTTTTGTAGAGGTCTTGAATCAATTCCTGTCGGTGTGTTTGAGCACAAACTAGACCAACGTACTTGGTGACTTCAGGCAAGTCCTGTGAAGCTACCACCTATTTCCATCCAGAATTCCAAGAAATCAACAACCATGCTTTACAACTTCCAACCCCTAATTTACAAGAGCTACATTCAAAAGCTAGAATGCAGTGATTTCTGTGGGAACACAAGAAGCTAGAAATCATCAGGTGGCAAAAATTCCGATTAAGAGAAACTCATTGCTGCAATGGAAGGGCTTGAATCCTCTCCAGGATGTGGATGTGTGACATCATCATCAAATATGATGGTGGGAATGTCATTTACTAATGGGATTCTTCATGAAAATGCATCAACCAAGATAGTGTTCCGGCCCCCAACCTGTCCTCCTAGCAAGCTAGTAACACATGAGCAACCACCCAAATCTTTCAGCAAATGAGGTTCAGGATACTAAGTGGAACCCATCTAGACTGAAAAAGAATGCAAAAGGAAAGATGGTCCTGATGGACCTGCTAGAATATCACATCTAACCTTCCGCCATGCATTGGAGTCTGAACATTTGTAGTCAGGTAGCACATAACATTAGCCAACTAAAACAACCAAAACTAAAGGTGAAAACAAAACTAGCCAGACTCATTCAATTATTGGATGTTTCTGCTTCTTATCAGGGCACAACCATCACATAACATCTGTACGAAGGCGCTAATTTGAAGCTTGAAATGAAGGACCTCAAGAAAGTTGAAAACGTAGTGAAGGTAGAAAGCTCTCTATACCTTCTTCTTCTTCTTCCTTGTGCTCCCTGGTGTGTAAATCTCAAATAACCTCGCAGAAATTCAGATCGATATCATTACTGCTATGGAAATCTATAGCGTTGCGCAAGTTCCCCAGATCGTTAAGACGCCCCTGAGCCTTTCAAACAAAATCGCAGAGATTCAGATCGAGATCATCATTGCTATCGAAATCTATGTCGTGCAAGTTCTCCAGGTCGTCACGAAGAACCTGAGCATCTCAAACAAACTCGCAGAAATTCAGATCGGTAGCATTATTGCTATGGAAATCTACATCGTGCAGGTTTTCCGCATAGATACGAAGAACCTGACCATCTCAAACAAACTGGCAGAGATTTAGATCGTGATCATTACTGTTTTGGAATCCATATCGTTGCCTTCTTTAGCATCGTCCTACAACGAGGCATGTCCTTCACAGGGTCTTGAAGCTCAAGGGGAGAGTGATGCAACTTACTTGTTGAGGCACGGATCCAAGTTCATATTCGGAGGTAGCAGTAGTCTCCTGCTGTTGCTGTTGAAACTCTTTCCATTGATCTTCCAATTTATCAACGCGGTCACGACAACTAAGCCTCACATTGAAGACATTAGCATGAACCTCCTCCAAGCCTCCTAAGTAAAGGTGCGACAGACTCTCCACTTTCTCCATGATGAGAAGTCTTTCTCGGACACCTTCCATTCGCCTGTTGCCTCTCTCCCTCTCCAGTTCTTCACTATCCTCGTGCATCCTTGCTGCAAGCTTTCTTACATTCTCAAGTTCCACTTGAAGAAAAACTCAAAATGAAATCGTCAATCTTTGAGTCTCAGGGACACAGTATATACGCATTCTGCAAAATATCACACTGTAGCAACAATAGCCAAAATCAGCTGCAGATCAGGTGCTTCTTGAGACCCTAAACCCTAAACCCTAAACCTGGACGTACGGATAGTGGAGACGGAACGCGGCATCGTCCAACAAGCACTTGAGAGGGAGAGTGCATCCATACGTCGTCAACTAAAGGATGCCTGCATCGATATCAAGTGTGAAATGATGAACGCAGTCAAAGCACAGGTGAAAAAACACTTGCAAAAATCACACGATAAAACACTAGCAATGACCGATTCCGTGGAGCAAGAGATCAAAGACTAGAAGCTTGAATTCAGTGTGGCAACAACAGGGGTAAGTTACGTGAATGCCTTCTCTGCTCGACTCATTAGAGTTTTGCCACAGTTCATGATCCAATGAGTGAGCGCCCTTGTGAGAAGAGGCATCATCATCATCACAATAGCATTTTCTCAGGTCGAATTGGTTCAAGAAAATTTGCATTTGATGCTTAACAGAAATAAGGTCTAGAAGGTTTGCTAAGAGCGTTGTCTGTTGTAGAAAAACATCAACAAGTGGCAATTAAAGTAGTTACAGATGCCGCCATATCAGCGACAAAAGTAACAAACTTCCTTACTAAAATGTCGGGATCATTCAACATGGAGATTACGAATACACGATGGAACAGCCTATAGCTTCAGGTTGGAATTTGCATAAAATCTTCTAAGAATACAACAATTGGGGATAGCTACATTATCTTAGGTAGGTGGCAAAATAGATTAGGTTATTTTTCACCTATATCCTAAACCTTATCAATGGGATTGTCATTTGTAGGCAACCCTAATCCTATATATGCGTACA
>Ga0116227_10004536_pt1 | contig 30080 bp, 25 predicted proteins | sample S1TSphgellanicum_FD_89693 | JGI IMG/M metagenome (GOLD analysis project Ga0116227, IMG submission 89693) | Host-associated microbial communities from peat moss isolated from Minnesota, USA - S1T2_Fb - Sphagnum magellanicum MG | ecosystem: Host-associated > Plants > Peat moss > Unclassified... | reverse complement strand
AATCTACCTTGGACATAAAATTTTGCCAAATGGTATTATGGCTCATTGGGCCAAAGTAGTAGCCATTTTGGAGATGCCCAATCCTACTAATGTTCACACGTTGAAGAACTTCATCGGATTATGTAATTACTACAAAATTTATCCAATACTTTAATACTATTGCTCATCCTCTCTATACATTGTTAAAAAAGGATGTTGCTTGACATGGAGTGATGAGGCTCAAGAATCTTTCAACACACTCAAGGAAAAACTTTCAAAGTTCCCCATTCTAAGAAGACCTGATTTCAACAAGGTCTTCATTCTACACATTGATTGGAGTGCTTTTGGTATTGGAGCTATTCTTGGCCAACTTGATGAGGAAGGCACGGAATATGTTATCGCTTATACATCTCGAAACAACAACAAGGCTGAGAGCAACTACTCTTCATACGAGGGGGAGTGCCTTGCTGTTCTATGGGCCGTCATACATTTAAAGCCTTATCTTTATGGCACCAATTTCACTTTGTATACCGACCACCAGCCTATCAAGTGGTTGATGACCAACGATAAACTTATTGGTAAGCTCGTTGGGCACTTATACTTCAAGAGTATGAGTTCAAGGTTATTCACCGACTTGGTATTACACATCAGAATGCAGATACCATGTCACGAAAACCCCTCATTACCTTTGAAGATTTTTCAAAAGCCAGGCAAGATTTTGACCAAATTCCAGTAGCACATGTATCTGAGGCATCTAGTTATCTTGCATTACTGTAATGTAACCTAGTTGAGCATCACATTATGGATATATGGGAGGACTTGGACACTCTGAGGTTTCTTTAACATGGGGAATACCCTCCCCAAGTTACATCAAGTCAGCGGGATCGCATATAACAATGGTCCAAACGCTACTCATGGAGGGACAATCACCTCGTCCGATGCTTACCACAAGGCGATAAAGCGGTCCCACCACCACATGAACGGCCTGGTCTTATTCAAAAGGTACATTCGGAGCTTGAACATTTTGGAGTTAAGCGTACTTATAGCCTTCTCGCTCCTCATTACCATTGGAAAGGTATGTATGTTCAAGTCTGAAACGTCATTGCTAGGTGTGAACAATGTGATAGAATGAAAACTTCTTTTTCCTCTCGACAACTCGCACTTTCTCCACTCCCAATCTAGGGCATGTTCTATCATTAGTCATGTGATTTAGCTAGATAGTTACCACAAACCTCCAAGGGTAATGTTTACATCATGATTATGATTGAGCATTTTTCAAAGTGGGTTAAGCTTGTTGCGCTACCAGACAAGTCATCACATAACACCAACCAGGCTTTCTTACAACATGTTCTAAGTAGGTTTGGGGCTTGTGTTGAGTGCCTTACTAATCAAGGATCAAAATTTAGGGGAAAATTCCAAGACCTACTTGACCATGGTCTCATTAACCATCGTCGGACTTCAAGAGATCATCCCCAAGTTGTTGGCCTTGCAGAAAGGATGGTTCAAACATGCAAGAAAAGACTTTGGAAGATTTGCCTCACTAAGAACAAAGAGGAATAGGACCTGGCCCTCTCTTACATCGCCATGGGTTACAAGATGTCCAAACATGCCTGTTTATCTCATTTCTTTCCTTACTTTTTTATTTTATGGGAGACATCCCATTCCACCCTCTTCCATTGTTGTTCAAATGGACCAGGTTATGGACTTGGACTCCCCAGCCACTTAGGCTAGGGTCATTGCAGAAAGGGCTGCTTTATTCAGGAGGGTTATGCCCATGACCATGGAGAACCTGTCCATTGCATAAAATCGAGACACCTTACAATATGCACACACACGAGGTGGCAGTTATAAACCCAAGGTGAGACAATTTGATGTTGGTGATTGTGTATCTCTAGCGGCAACCCAATGATATTCTAGACACTTTTTTTTGGTCGCACTATCTTGAGGATTAAGGCGATCAGGCCTTCAAGTGTGTTGGAGTTGAAAGGAGTTGACGGATGCATAATTCAAGATCATTGCAAAAATTGTGCGCCCTGCCACCTGCTGAATTTGGATCCTACCATCATCACGTTGACTTGGATTCCTCCACTTGATTATCCATGTCAAGTATGTTAGAGGATAGACGATGTTAATCAGATGTTGCTTTGCGATAACTGTAATGGTGGATACCATCTCTTTTGCCTCAAGTCGGAACTCGCTCAAGTTCCCACTAACAATTGATAATGTTCACCATGTTCTCTTTTTGGTTGATTAGTTTATACCTTTAACTAGTTTTAGTCTTTTTATTTAGTAGAATTTACTACGGATTTACACCTTTACGACCCTACATGTCACGACAATTGTCATGCCCGTACATGGCCTCATACATGATGGCTAGTTACGAACATGCCCATGTGCGCTTTTAGGGTTAATGTACAGTTTTAGACGACTGTACGTTATTAGGTACTTAGGGTTTCAATTTGTTGGCAACAGTATAAAAGGCCAAACCCTTCCTTTCTTTCTTTAGTTTTTTTAAAATTCCTTTGTCTAGAGAGTTTCCTCCATAATCAGATAGGATTTCTAGATGCTCACAACGGCCATTGCACGACCACTGTCTACATACATTACATCTTTTTCTTTTTTTGCACTTTAACTCTTTCTTTCATTCAATATACATGAAAATTTCATCTTAGCCTCCCTTGTGCATTGTATATATATGTGTGTGTGTGCATCTCTTTTTGGTTGATTAGTTTATACCTTTAACTGGTTTTAGCCTTTTGTTTAGTAGAATTTACTACGGATTTACACTCTTACAACACCATACGTCACGACAACCATACCCAACAATTTATTTGTTAAGTAGTATGTTGGTTGACACTAATACAAGTTTCATAACACTAGAATAATTATTTAGAAGATTACCATTGAACTACAAAGAACTTTTTATCTAACCGCTCTAAAATATTCAAGTCTTGAATAAAATAATAAAAATATTATATCATTTGCACACTCCAATGTTTGTTTGTGTCACCTTTTACAAATGTTCATAAATAATGTTGCAAATGACTTACAATTAATTACTTGTTAAAGAATACCAACTCAAATGTGGGGTTATACATGGTATGACCAAAACAATAATAAATATAGGGCATTAAGTTCACAGAACAAAGGGACAAACAAAAAAAACTTGTTGCTTGATGTTTGAAGCGTCTACATTTGACTATTTCATGGATATGCTTATCGTAGATTATCACATTTATGTATTCCCACATTCTGGCATTATTATAAAACAACCAACTAAACTTTTCAGTGCAAACTCTAACAAAAAAAAGTGGTACTTTTAAACTGAATTCGAAGTACAATTTTTTTCCAAAACTATTAATCATGTACATACATAATAGTAAACCATAAACAAACAGAAAATACAAATGCATAATTGTTCTAAAACCCTAAACAACAAGAGGGGGATTTGAACTTTGATCCAAGATGGATCCTGCCCAATGCAGCTCCTACACTACATGCATTCAACCCAATTAGATTACATGCCTAGAAGTAGAACTTAAATTTGTAAAGATAAGTTAAAATTGGGCTTCATTTGTTCATACCAAAAACTAGGCGCATACTTGAGATTTAGGGCAGATTTGGATTTTGATGAAACACATAAAATAAACATTATGATCAAGGTTTCCCATTCGCAAAATATGGCCATCCAAGGCTTAATATTTTTCTTGCATAGCCAGATACAAAACTAGTATGAAATTGGCCAAACAAATATTAGTGTTTGAACCTTATATGTTGGTTATTACATGTCGTTGGTAAAGTCCTTATGTTGTTTGATGTTTGCTACATGAATATATGTTGCCTTTAGCTTGTAAAGTCACTATTAAACCCACATTAGATGGCAAACTGCATAGGACTTAAACCATCACCCATAACACAATTAGTTATCATTCCAATCAGTAATGGTGGTGTAGAATGGGAAAGTTTATAAGGTATAAAACTTCTGAACATACATGTAGACAACAAGGTCCAAATGTGTGGTCAACCAATTTCAGAGCTTTATCTTCATGAATGCAAGGTTGGAGAAGGTACATTCATCTTCCACGTTGCCCAACACTAGAACATTACAAAGCTTGGTCATTTTAAACCACTTACAAAGTTTTTGGTTTAAATTCCTACTTGGTACGATCCTTTCCCATAAACATGTGGTCGGGTTCACATCATTTTGAAGTAACATGACATTTTGACAATGATTCAACATTGTCAATTTGAAAAAGGTACAATGTTGATAAAAAATCATAGGATTTATGATGGGCCTAAGAAACATACCATAACCACCTATTGGTTTTTTAAACCCAAAATGGGCATGCAAAATGGCCATTTGGCCTAGAAAAGTAATTTTGGCTTCTGGAGCAAACCAATACTAGGGGTAGATTACCCCAGTTCACTTTTCCAACTCAATAATCAACCCTGTAGTAGTTTTAGAACATTGCTAGTTCATAGCTTCTATGGATTGAGCCCATGCCTCCTTATCAACCATACTTTTCACCCCAATTTTTACATTAATCATGTGAAGCATATTTTTTTGCCTCCAAAGAAAAAAACAACATAATCAATGTGGGATACATGTTCTATCCACCAATCAAACATAAGGAATCAAAATTGTGCATGACAAGATCAAGGAAAAAATAGAAGTGTGGAGGTGAGAACGTCTTCACAAGATCATAATACATAGTGTGAAGTTCCATGTCACAAAGCTTCACATTAGAGATGAAGTCACAATTCAACATATAGCGGCCCTAAGCAAACTTGTTCAAACGCTACACCACCTCCAACAAGGGCACCACACTTGTAATCCCTGAAAACATTTCCACATCACAAAGTAGTTCATAATTTTTCTAGTATTGTCGATGGTTGAACTATTTTTAGCCATCTTGATAATTAGTAGTTTATACTCATTCAAAATGTGTTTGGAAGGCAAAAGTGTGGATATCCAAATTTGTTGCCTTTTGACTACAACAATTTAACAAGCTTTGTAGTCTCAAGATGGTGTTTAGGGTTGTGGAAAAAATAGTTGTACATGGACGCAAATAGAAATTCAATTTTCGAGACCAAACTCAAACTGTTGAACGTTTGAACAACAAGATTGGTGCAGTGTGCCATATAATGGCCACCACTCATAAATGGAACATACTTTTGCATTAGTTGGGTCATCACCCCATTTTTCACATTGTGAAAAATGGTAATTCCATTTGCTTCAAAGCAAACTAGTTTGTTAATGATGTCAATTTCACTCAATTCTCTATAGTCCACTAAACTCTAAACAATGAACAATGTGAGACTGTCAACAATTGCTCTATCAATAACCCTTTATAGATTGAGCAAAATGGGAATTCATCTCCATTAGTCAATTATGTAAATGTGCACAAACAACTAGCTTTGGTTGTTAATAGTTGTAACCCCATCACAATTCGCAAAAATGAAAGTTGACTTCTATAAGGCAACCTTAATAGCACATAAAACAACATTGTGCATAACCTTTGCCATGCTCTAGTCGATTGTATTAGACTAATGTTTACGAAGGCAATTTTCGACTTTGAGGGATTGGAAAAGTGATTTCATACCTTCAAAATCCATCATGGGTTGGCTTTATTGTAGTAGAGGCCAAATCACAATGAACTAAAGGTATTTCCATTTCTTTTCTATTTTGCCCCCAATTTAAAGTTGAGCAAGCACCCCATCACGCCATGTGGAGGAAAACAATTGCTTATTTTTCACATGTGCGTTAGTCTTGCATACATATTGTTGTTCGATAACAACTTTAGGCTTCGCAACTATGCATCCCTTCACCTCAAAATGTTTCACCAAAGAATCTAATTTAGGCACTAAAAAATTTTCTTTCCCATCAACAACATAACAAACCTTACATTTGACCATATTCATTTTCTCATCTTCCCCGCATATGAGTTCTAACCAAGAAAACCTTACAACCCAATGCTCCTGAAACATGCGACTGACCTCTCACTCCAACTTTCATTTTTTCTTCTTTGGCTTGTTAGATTCACCTTGTTTTGCAATGCATGTAGAATCAACTTTGAGGACAACAATGTTAGAAGCTTTATGTTTCCCCTTTGACAAAGTTTATGGAGGATCATTATTGGGTGAGGTGTTGAGTGCTTTAGCATTGACATGGCTCAAATTGATAGTAGGCCATGGGGAGGGGGTGTGGGAAAAAAAAAACCAGTATTTGAAACCCGATGAGGGTTTCGAAAACACCATAGCTAACTTGTGTAACTAAAGGGCATAAGCTATTGAAAGGCACAAGTTGTAGATGAACAACAAACAAGTACACACAAAAAAGAATATCGACTTGCAATCAAACATTCACAGCTCCTTCATAGATGCAAAGTTTAAAAAAATGCATAGTTGATTTATAAACTCAAAATGAAAAAACTTGAAAGCATGCAGGCTTGAGCTTATGTATGTCAACACAATCTTGATTCAAATAGTCCATTGCACAATGTGCGGCACATGAGTCCTTAGTATGATTCCTAAGCAATTGATACCGCCCCCCAACAAAATGTTTGTTTGCAAATGGACCAAGATCTAGGGCAAATTTTATAGTACTTACAAGTTACAAACTACCATTTTTTTACCATCAAAGCTTTGTTGGAACCCCTTCCAACTTTTGTGTTGCAATGTTTTCAAACTCTCCATATGTTTCACAAGTTGATTCGATCTTGATTAAATCCTACACATTATGATACATTAGAACATGACATGTTTAGATTAAACCACAATTGTGTAACATATTTGAATCATGATCAAACTACAAATGTGAAACATACAAGAATATGGATGTACTTTCAAATTTGAAAAAACTTTAAATGGAACTTCAAAATGCAACTTTCGTTTGAAGTTCATGAGCTCACATTGTTGCTTACTGAATTAAAGGAATTGTGGAAGTATTACATTAATTCACCCCCTCAACTAATTTCATCCTACTAATGCATTTAAGACATAAAAAGGTGTGTCCTTGTTGTTGGTGATTTACAAATCGAAGTTTTCATTCTTAGTGGCGATGTAGCTCACCTATAACTTAACACAAATGCAATTGAGTGTGATAGGCTATCACAATATGGCATCCTATGATGGAGCTAGTTTGATGTAGGTGGCGCAAGCTATTAACCATCGATTTGTTAGATTGCGAATTGGCCATTCACAATCGTCAATTTTAAGCAAATTTTTCGAAGCCCTATAATTGTTTTCCTTTAGGGCCTTTCACATGCCTTTTTTTTGTCGTTGTACGAAAATTCACCAAAAACAAACTCTACCTCTAAATCCATACAAAAAATGACCATCATTAAAAGTCTTACTAAATTAATTGGTCCTCCTAGATTGTTAGGAGTTATTATTTAGTTGCCTGATTAAGACTAGATTAATTAAGCCTAATCCTAATTAGTTGGGCTAATATAGTTTAGTTGTTAGTTTAGCTATGAACCAAGTCCAATGTGAACATGTTCAAATTTTTTCATGTTTGGGATATAATCCTTTGTTGTGTGATCTCAAATCACTTTTGATGATTTGAAATATGATATTGTGTTTTTTTGCTTAGTAGTTTTTTTTTGTGTTTTCATAGTTTTTCATTTGCACATCTTGTGTGGTTTCATGTTTTTTTGTGTTCAAGACTTGGATTCTTGCGATTTGTTGTTTACATGTGAATTCTTTTGAATCACCATATGGTAACGCATGACAAGATTTAGTCCAAGTCACTTTCTAGGCAATTGATTAACCAACTATTAACTTCTAGAAGTTAAGTGGTTGATTTTTCACCTACCATCCATAGAAGTTAACTAGATTAGTTAGCTTTATCCCCCAAAAGTGGAGGTAAAAATTTAGAGTAATAAAAATACCAAGATGCCCCCTAAGTTACTGACTTCCTAAGTAAAAGGTAAAAGATTATTCAAGGTTTAACATCATATTTAGTCATCTCAATTGTACTTTTGTTTAAAACAATTAGTTTTTTTTTTTTTTTGTTCATTATCCAGGTTGATTGAAATTTTAGTTAAATAAACCATCATGAAAACCATGTTATGTAAAGTGCATTATCTTTATTAGTTTGTGTAACTTAATTTCACAATAAGTTCACTTTTGTGAACTTGGTCTATCACATCCCAAAGCTCGCATGCCCTCTTTCATTTTGGAATTAAGGAACACACCCTTAGGTTTACATTTCATTGCAAAATCAAAATCGATGTTTTTAACCCCTAATATAACCTAACAAATTAGGGGTGCATCAATGTCTTTTGATGTGATATGCACCAATATTCTTGGTGAAAACCGATCTAAAATGTTGATAAAGTTTCATTCCATTTTTTATACCCAACCAATATTGAAAACAATGGAAGACAATAATTTTGAAATGCCACAAATGTATGCATATAAAATAATTTGGTAATATAAATGTTCAAAATAATTATTTAGAGGGTGAAAACCCATTATAGGGAGGGGGGTTCATTTGGGGCACTTTTGCAATAAATATTATATATACACCTCCCCAATTGTGGTGCATTCAATTTCAGGTTTCCCTTTAGGTGTTTGGATTAATTTACATTTTTTGACTTAAAAAAAACTATTGCTATTTAATATTTTAAAAAATTATTAAAAACACTAAACTGAAGGAGTAATTAGTATATTTATGGAATACATAGTTTGATTTTCATTTCAAACTACATTAATATTTGGTTTGAATTAATCATCAATTGTTTCGGGAGTATATTTTCATTTTTTAATACATATTTTTGCATAAATATGTTTTTATACCACATCATATGAAATCAAAAAATGAATTTTTTTTACTAATTGACTTCTTTGTGTTTTGGCCTACCATAATAAACGTAAAATTATAAAAAAAGATGGCTGAAGATTCAAGCTCAAAAATGGGCACTCAAAAAAACAATAGAATGTGACAACATTTCATCACGCCCCTTGTACTTTGCCCTTGAGGTACTATGTTTTCACCTTATATTGGATTAAAAATAATAATTGGTTGATAAATTTCATTTATGAATGGAGTCTAAACATTATAAAATAAATCATCCATGGTTTAAGATAAATTTCGAGAAATATATAGAAAGTAGATTTGGCAAGGTTTTTAACACTAAGGAATTTTCCTTTTTCACAAATAATTCATAATTTTGCACAAAGACCCCAATTTTTGCAATAAGTAGTTTACTTTTAATATATACTTTAAGACACTTTTACCCAACAATGAAAAGTGAAGACTCGTAGATCAATTTCATTCATGATTGACTAAAGGAAGGGGTTTTTTTCAAATTCCTCAAGGAGGTCCATTGGTGAGGATCTTGAGCATTAATTGACATTAAACAACGACTATCCCAAGTGGGTTGTAGCAATTTTACAATTTTTTTGCTATGAGTGGCAACCTAGGAAATGTTTAGGTCTATATGTGGTTAATTTAATTTTTTAATTTTGTAATTGGTGAAGAAATACCCTAAAACTCAGAATATTTTTGTTTTTTTTATTTTAAAAAAATCATTAAGTTGTGAAAGTTTTCCCCCAAAAAGGTTTTATAATTAATGCTAAAATTTACAATACACATGTTCCATGAATTGTGTTGGGATTAATTATTGAACTTTATTCATAACTAATCAAAAACTTGTTTTGGTTTTTTTTTTGAAGCATGTTTGGTTTTTCATTGAAGGAGTCTTTAAAAATTTTGTTTATAAATGAACAATAATCAACATGAACATCTAATGACTATTTCTTTTATAATAAAACTATAAATATTTAAATCCAAACTTGTAATTGTTCAAGGTAATTCATATCCTTTGCAATGTTAAAATTTGCTTAATTTTAATTACTTATGCCAATTTCATTTACTGAAGCTAGGTATTTCACCCACAATTCACAATGATTCGGCATAGGCTAAAGATAAAAATATTATTTATTTAATATTAATCTTTCACTCAATTTTTTTTTTCAAACTAGAACACTAAACAATGATAGGTTGTCAATGAGGGAAGCACCTTACAATGGGGTGAAATTTAGCCAAATTTGGATATAAACCAAATATGAAAATTAAAAAGTTGAAGATCTTTCTATATTCCAAGCTACCTTCTAAAACCTATTGGGTCACAATTTGTTTGAGTGTCTATAAAATATTGTCCCAAATAAAATTTTATGTAGTTTTCCATATATATTAAGGACTTTTTGAAATTGCAATATTATAACATGTTAGAAACACATCACAATTTTTTTGAAATGTATCCATGCAAAGGAATATAAATGATATTGTGGTAATATCCTAAAACACCGAAATATTGTGTCACAAAAAAAATACCTCCTACATGTTATGATTATAATTATTTGTATGAAGAAAAATTGGTGTATTTTGATCAATATAAGTGAGATGCATCTTTTTACCAATTTCTTGGGCCATCCATTAACAACTACTACTTCAATACATCATCAACTTTGGCAATAATTAATTTTTTTTCATTTTTGTCAAATTTTTGAAAAATCACTAACCCATTATGTTGAATTTTAAAAGAATTAATTGTCAAATGGAAATTGTGCTACCCATGCCCATCACAACTAAAGACCCATCACCCTATTGATAGCTAGATTCAAGATTGGTCTATAAGGTTAAAGTGTTGAATTGTGTCATAGTGTAGACAAACAAACCACTTGCACATGTGTGATATAATATTTTTTTCATTGATAGTATTCATTGCATGTTGAAAATTGCAAAATTCAAAACCCCATTTGTTGAAGTTAAAAATTCAAAATATATTACATATTTGACCTAGGTCCTTGTTATACTTGATCAAGTATTACAATATCCAAAATGCACCTATTTGGGTCATGCTAAATGTGTTCAATTTGTCCATGTGGGTAGATACCTTAAGTTTTTAAGAAATGACATTTGGAACCAAATTTTAAGGTTTTTAAAGTGACCATATTAGTGCCTTATGAAGTTTATTCTTGGATACAAATATGATAATGGTGTGATTTTATAGTTGGTGTGTAAGGTATATTTGTGGATGAAATATTATTGAATACCAATGCAAGATTCAAAACAAAATGGGGAGCATGGTATTGTATGTCAAAATTTGGTTATGGTTTCAATCTACACAAACACTGGCCCAATATGCCAAAAACCCCAAGACTCTTCTATTTATATCTAATAAATTTTCATTAAATGCTAATCTACAAGAGGAATATTACATAAAATCAAATCATAACAAGAAAATGTGTACTTTAAAAAAAATGGGAATACATTACCATTTTGTTCCATTAAGTAAAACAACATCTTATTAAAGAAATTTAGTTTTTTGGAATACTTTACCATTCAAATTTGGTGAATTTGGGCCATTTTTTAATTACAAATCCTTTTCATAGGTTGAAATCATATTTTTCAAGTTAAAATTTGGTAAAAGATCATAAAAAACAATCATTGTTGGCTACATGGTGCCCAATGCATTTAATTAAACATTCTTCAAACCTTTTATATTGCAAGTTTAACATAATGGTCAACATATTTTGTAATAAGTTCAAGAAAATGCATTAATATGTTTACCACCTAAATGACCATTTGAATGTACAATAGTTATAGTTTAGAATCAAATTAATCCCCAAATTAAAGGGGTGGTTGATTAATTATTTATTGGTTGTAGTCTATTTACAATGTCATCAGGACTAGTGTGGCATGTGCCATTGGCACAAAGTGTTTCCACGTCCTCAACTGATTTTTCCTTCCAAAACTTGGTTTTTTGAAGTTTATTTGAATTTTCAGCAACATAAATCATTTAAAAATCAATATCTCCCACATTCTAAATCCAAATCTTACCAAATAAATTCCATTTAAATCATCCTCATCAAGATCTTTCCAACAACACTAAAGGCACATTCCAAATCCTCTGAAAATTTTAGCTATGATTTAATTTAATTTTCAGTGAAAAAATCATTCAATATTCAAAAACTTTTGCATCGCAAGTCCAAACGCCTTGAAACCAAGCTGATGCACCCCTTCTTTTCAAGAGTTTTCCAAAGAGACTGAGAACACGATTTGAAGCATCCTAGTTCAGTGGATTTCATAAGTATAAACAAAACAAAACAAACAAGCAACTCATTGCATAATGGTTTTGCCCAATGTTATATGACCATGATCAATATTTTATTCCAAAGACCAACTCTTTAGGAAGGAAAATAAAGAATATTTAGGAGTATTTTATTTTCTAAAATTGAATACTCTACATTAATTTATTTTTTGGGAGGCATGTGCCAAACTTGCCAAGGTACTATAATATATGGAATGTTTGGAATTAAAAAAATTGTAAACTAAAATGTTTGAATTCCGATGTGTGAATATTGAAAGTTGAAAGTTGAAAATTGAAATATCTTTGTGAAATGTCTAGAAGGAATATGAAAATTTGAAAATTGAAATGTTTGAATATTGAAAAATTAAAACTTAAATGTTTGAATATTAAAAATTGAAAATTGAAATGTTTAAATATTGAAAACTAAAAACTGAAATGTCTGAATATTAAAAATTGAAAATTGAAATGTCTGAATATGAAAACTAAAAACTAAAATGTATGAATAATGAAAATTGAAAATTGAAATGTCTGAATACTGGAAAGTGAAAACTAAAATGTTTGAATATTGGAAACTAAAATTTGAATATTTATATGAAATCTCTTCTTTTAATCTCCTCCTTCATAGCAACGATGCATATGCAAATCCTGATTTAGTAGCAACAACAAATCGTGAAAACACCATAATCTCCACTCTAGCAAGATCATGCACAAAAATTCAATCCACATTTGTAGCACCACCCATAAATCCAAAAAATTAGTTTGCCTTTTTTCAATTCCAACAACGTTCAAAGAGGGTTCACAAAACCCTATAATCCAGAAACCCTAAAAATTAGTTGTGCCACACTTATCAATATGTCATCAGAAGAGAACTTTGAAAATGCTAGCAACATTCAGAGACCAACAAGAAAGTCATCACAATAGGTGAATCATTTTAAACATTCAAAGATAAAAGTTGTAGTTTGATGTTGGGGGTGGAGTGTTGATAGAATGGGATTAGGCAACACATGGACCAACAATAGGAGGAAAGGCTAATGATGATGATGATGATGATGATGATTTCCCATCATGTGTAGCAAGAATGTCCATGTGTGCAAAACAACAAGGATTGGTAAAGCTAGTATTTTACTTCCAACTCATAAGCATGAAGGCTATTGACATCCCCAAGCTGCTCCCTTTTGTTGGTTGGTCGATAAATGTCATGATGGCAAAGGTTGAATTCATGTGCAACATTGGAGTAAGGTTTTTTTTTTTGTGCAAAATGCCAAAGAAGTCTGATTGCTAATGGATCATTTTTTTATAGAAGATGTTGAATAGATGTACCATCATGTTTTAAAAAGTGAGGATGAATTTTTCTTTTCCTTCTTTGTAACATATATGAACAAGTTCTTGGCATTATCTCTAGTTGGCCATAGTTCATTTCTTACAAATGTGACAAGCTAGCTTTAGTTGTTGAGTATTTGACCTCCATCGAGTTCACATTGAAAGAAATTGGGAAGCTGGTCACAAAGTACCCAAAGATTTTAAGTCAAGATGTATCAAAGGATTTGCATCCAACAATCATGCTCCTGGAAAATATGGGTATATCACTCAAGGATGCAAAGAGGTTAATAGTGAGGGTTCCAACTTTCTTCACAAAAAAGGCAGAAAAAAAACTTGGGCTCTTAAATGGAATATTTACAACATATTGGAGTCCAAAGAAAACACATTGGCAGCCTCCTAGTATGGAAACCTATTTTATTTAACAATGATGTGGAGAAGGATTTGGGTCCAATTAGTGATCACCTCAAAAACATAAATGTTAGCACAAATGACATTGACAAGATTATGACATCATTCCCATGGTTGTCTTGCTATGATCTTGAATGCGACTTTTGACCCACAATATTGCAGCTTGAGAGTTTAGGAGTCGAGCCTTAATGGGGAAACTTTTTAGACATCACCCATAGTTACTAAAAAATTGCCATAATTTTGAGTTGAAAACAATGTTCCTTTTGAACTTGGGGTTCAAATAGAATTTTTTTGGCAAGGTAATCTATTATGATCCATAGCTTTTAGGTTTCAATGTAAAAGAAAATATGGTATTGACAATCAAGTTTTTGCATAGTCTTGGAGTGAAAAGGCCTGTGCTTTTCAAGGTTTTGAAGACAAAGTCCGTTATTTTAGCTTATAGTGTTGAGGGTAAGCTTCCACCAAATGTGAAGTTTCTTGAAAACATTCAAATTCAGCTAGAGGATATTAGGAAGCTAGTAACATGACACCCAAAGTTACTGACATTAAACATGAAGAGGAATATGAAACCCATAGTTAGTTATTTCCTTGATCTAGGTTATTGACAATCGCCATTCTAACTAGAGTTGTAATTCCAATAATAGAAAGTTTGGTTGAAGAAAAGATTCCTTTCAACTTCAGCAATGGTTATCAAAACCTACAATGTTCAACTACTTGAAAACCTAATATACTTTGGGTTACATCCACCCAAACATGGAAAATAACATCCATGAGAAAAATTTCATTTTGTGAACACTTGTCATCTCCACATTGGCCAATGAATGAGTAAAAAAATTATCCCTAAGTCCAAATCTTGCACAGATCTATAGTCTTTTCCCTATGGGTAGAGCCAACAAACTACCTTCCTTCATAGATAGAGATGATCATTGTTGCAAATAATGCATCAAAGAATAACCAATAGCCACGCACATTAATTGGTTCAACACATATTGTTGTCCATAACCAAGTTGAAAGTTTTTATAACTATTTTTGTAATTGCCTATGTGAAGTTATTAAAAACATGTGTTTGCATTTGAAAAATTAGTAATGGTAACAAATATTTATCACATTATCATAAAAAGGTTTTTTGAAAAAACACCAACTTGATGGCAAATCTCATCTTCAATGTGTTTAAAGTTTTTTTAGTAGCAATTTAGTTTCAATACATGCATTTTTCCCATTCTTGGTGGGCATTACCCAATTGCTTCATATGTATTATGGGTTTTGTTAATGTTATTTGAACTTCTTTTAGGGAGACCTTTTTCATAAGTTAACACATTATGTTTCAATTTATATGGTGTACCAATATACTTTGGAGATGAAAGGCCCTAAAAAAAGTCAACATATGAATGTGTCAAATTTAAAAACTCACAACACTAATTAAAGTTGTTTCAAGAATATTCATAAATGAGACCCTTCATCCATCACATATTGTAATACCTTTTCAAGTTTGACATCTCATTGTAGAATAATCATTTTATTTTGAAATTTTGATTTCGACACAAAATTATTTTTTTGGGAATTTTTGCCAAATTTTTATTTAAATTAAAAATATCCACATGTTATTCATCACCAATATTTTGTTCAAATGTTTTGCTTCATGGCACAATTTTTGATTCTAGATCCTCCCATTGAAGGAAATATGGTACTACCACTAGCATACCATCATGCATTGAAAAGCAATGTTTATTTTTTATATTTATTGCATACACAAAATCAAAAAGGAAAAAAAATTGAAAACCTTTTAGTAGAACATCACAATTCTTTGTAGGGCTACATGTCAAGCCCATAAAAGGTGTTGGACAAAGCTTGTTAGGGTGTTTTAAGCAACAAAACAATTTCTTTTATAAATAGCTCAATAATCTTATGAATTTTTGATTTTAGTAAACAATATTTTAAATAAAATCAGCATGGAGGGACCTTAATTTTCTAAAAATTTTGCATTTACAAAAAATATAATTTTTACATAAGTTGAAAAGGTATTACAATAACCAATCCTTTAAAAATTTCAATATTATAAGAATTCATGATTTTTTGCTAAAGTAATTTTAATAGTGTTTAAAGTTTAAAAGAAACCATTGATATTATGTTAGGGAACCTAACAATTTCCAAAAATCAACCAAAAATGCAAGTGTAAAAGGGCAAAAATATAAGGGCAAATTAAAAAAATTGGTCAAACAAAAATATATCCCCAAAAAAAATCAAATATGATTCATACTTGTGTTCCTAACCAAAAAGTTCAAGGAAAATACACACTATTATATCCTTGGAACTTTTTCTAAATGCAATAATTAAACACATCAAAATATTATTTAGAAAATTGTCATTAAATTTGGAAATTTAACAACCTAATACATTTACTAAAACAAGTTCTAGTAAAAATCCATATTTAAATGTTTCTTATATTTTTTCTAAAGTTTGATGGGTCCAATTAAATGTGTGATTTTAAACTAGTACCACCCAAGGATATTTTTGCCCCAAATTTAATTTTATTTATTCACAAAATGTAATGTTCAAGTTTTAGCATTTTGCAAAGGTTAGCAGAACATAATGTTATATTGTCTTCACAAGGATGTTGGGGATGTCGTGGGCATGAAAATTATCACATTCAAAAAGTTTGCAAAATGCATAACTAAAATGCATTGAAACAAAAATGAAACTACATTTAAGTTCAAAAATTCAATAGATTTAAAACAAGGCCACAAAATATGCAAGAAAATATTCCATTCAAATTTATCCATAGTATGGAATTGTTGAGAACAAGGCCATGACATAAGGTCATATATATAACCAATGTTGAAACAAATTTAGGTTAATGAATGATAACTACCTTATTTATTTATATTTAAGGACCTAATTCAAGAAATTTTGTTAAATGGTGAGAAGTTTTCACATTGCCCACCATAGATAAGGAATGTTTTTGAACATCATACTAATTAAACATGGACGAAAAATGAACCATGGTGAATGAATTCATCCATTGGATGAATTATGAACAATGGCGGATGTATTTTAATCAATGTGGATGAAAATTAAATTTCATCCATGAATCACGAGCTAACTAAAATGAAATATCTTAGTTTTGCCATTAAGTTTTTAAATCCCAATGTATTTTAATGACATTCATTGGGGTAGATTACTAGATGTGTTCATTGATTAAAACCTTCAAATAAAAACCCAACTTGAACCACAATGCAAAATTACATTTCAAAGACTATAACTTTCAAATAACTTCCAACCATGAACAAGTCATGAAAGCTTTAAACATCAAAAGAACTAAGTCCTTTACAAATGGTAACTAATTTGAGTTATTTTGTTTAAAGTGGTGTTGAAAACTAAAATACTTGATGATTATTTATTGAATCACATTTATATTTATTGGGTTTGTGCCTTTTGAGCTTATTTCATATCCTTATAGGTCAAATAAATGCTCATTTTTCAAATGTCTTTTCAAGGAAGTAATGCTATAAACTCAATTATATCAAGCAATACAATACCCTTTTTGAACTATGCAGTCTTGTGCAAACGACAAGTACTTGGCATAAAGTTATAAACGTATCATAACTAACTTGAGGAAAATGATCATCAATAGAATCAAATCCACCTTCATCCAAAATGAAAAAAATGTCAAATTCATGAATTTTGATGATGGGTAAATATTTAGATTTGTCAACAAGTGTTACAATTTTCATCTACCAAACGTTTGCATCTTCACTAACTAGATTTTCAATTAGACTAACTTTGTGCTTAACTCATTCATGTTTTGTGCACACTCAGTTTAGATCGTTGCATATGCTTCTTTGTGAAGCACACACTATGAAACCTTGAAATCACTCTACAATACATTGCATGTTTCAAATTTGGAGTTGCATTTACTTCTTCATGAAGCACACATAATGAAACCTTGAAATCGCTCTACAATACATTACATGTTTCAAAATTGACTTCATTGTCATCAACTTTGTGATAAAACTCCATAACCAATTGTCACAAATATCAATCTTTTTATTCTTTTGAACAACTTTGCTTATGAAATCTATTCTCGTTGATAAAAGCAACAAGCAATAAGCACAATCATACAAACTTGACCAAAAGAAAAAAACACATCAAAGTTCTGCATATGTGTGGTGAAAAAATTTGAAAATAAACACAATGACAAAACCAAAATTATGTATGACAATTACACCCATTTTGACACTCCCCCATTGAAATAGCTATAAAAAAAAGAAAAAAGAAATGGGTTGGATTATTGAACATCAAAATCATAAAACCTCGTTCCATCCCATAAAATGTCATTTCACCAAAATTAAGTGATTTTGAAGATTTTCAATTGCTAGAAATGAGAGGGACGAGAAAAGAAGAAGAAGAAAAAAAAGGGTAAAATTGAAATATTTCTACACTTGGTTTTCAATGTGTAGCCAAAACATAGAAGGATGATTAAATTTTTTTAATTTCATATTTGATTTATAGCCAAATTTGGCTAAATCTTTGTTAGCGATGATTGCCACTTTTTTTCTACATCTTCCTATAGATGACAACCACTTTGGCTACAAACCAAAAAATTCCTTAAATAAAAATACAATACTATCAAGAGTAATAAACAAATAACAAAGAGGAAATCCCAAAACCATGTTAACGACGCATCATCGAAGCCGTCCATCCGAGCCCATTACGGATCGCATCCGCCCAGCCGTTGATACGGGAACACGCCCCCCCCTGCCCCTGCCCCTGCCCCCAACAAAATTCCGCTCTCATTTTCCACGGTTACGTTTGCCCAGAATGCTAACCGGCAGAATCCGGTAACCCTAACCCTCGACGACCGGCTCTCCCAGTTACCGTCTCTCGCGTTCGTCTGTGTGCGCGTCTCCGACTGTGCGTGCGTGCGTGCGTGTTTCGTGGGTGCTGTTGCGCAAGAGCGAGCGAGCAAGCGAGTTGTTCTTGCGTTGGTTCTCTTGCACGCAATTCGCTTCTGTTCTTGTGCCGTTGTGGATGGCTGTGAGGGTCTGGCAGTGACGGCCAATTTCTCTTTTTTGAGCATCAGACAGAGAGTGGGGGGGAATAATCTACTGTTGCTTGTTTTTTGGGTTTGGGTTTGCTGTGGTAGAAGAAGAGTGGAGGGAGGGAAGGAGAGAGGGTTGCACTTGTGGGTGTGGATTGTAGTCTTCTAACTGTTTGACATTGTGATATGTTCAAATCCCCGTTTCTTTTCTTTTTGTGCTTTGTTTTCTCATAACAGATTATCCCCTTGGGGATTTTTTCCCCCTGCTTTGCTGCTTCTTGTGTGTGTGTGTGCGAGCACGAGGTAGTAGAGGAGGAAGGAAGATCGCTTGATCTCTCCACATCCCCTGCTGCCTTGCAAAGGTTTTACACCACACCCATGTGTGCTGTTGCTGAATTTGCTTCACTTCATGCCTCGTTCAGTCTCCGTCTCTTGTGAAACGGAGGTGGAGGAGGAAGAGGAGGAAGAGGAAGAGGAAGAGGAAGAGGAGGAGGAGCTATGGGTTTTGTTACCAGCTTGTTCTCAAACAAAATTCTTGTTGTCTTCTGTTTGCTTGCTGTGCACAGACATTTGCTGTGTGCTTGAGAGGACATGATAATGATGATGACGGCGATGGTGGTGATAGATGGGTATGACTGTGTTGCGTTGTTAACATTTTGAATCCCTTTCTGCTAGCTTTTTCTCTGATTTGCAGAGTAGTTCTAGAAACTATGTGCTTCGGAGTTGAGTTTGAGATGGGAGTGTATGTTCATTACTCTTTCTTCAGAAGAAAGGAAGATCTAAGGTGTATTGTTAGTGGGGAAAAACTGCCATTTGCTTGTCAACAACCCACACCCTAAAGTGCCGCTCGCTCGTCAGAGCTGTTTCTTTGGTGGGTTGGTGTGTGTGTGGGGGAGAAGGGCGCGCCCCAATTGTGATTTAACAGGGGAATTAGTGTAGACTTCACTTCGCAAAGAAAATGTGGATTTAGGGCGGCCGTGGCGGGGGGATGTGTGAGGATGCGAAAGCCTTTGGAACAGACAAGCAGCAGGCGGTGTTGAAGTTGTTGTGCCCTTTTTTTGCAATGGATGATCTGGCTATTCGGTGCCAGGTAAATTTCCTTTTCTACCTACACTGTAGAGAGAGAGAGAGAGAGAGAGCTCCAGGAACTTCTTCTTCTTCATGTTCAGAGCCACTTTGTTGAAATGCAAAGTGCAAAATGGTTTTTCAGGGAATTTCTGCAAAGAAAGCATTTTGGGGGGGAGGGGGTGTTCACATTCTGTTGAGATGGAGTATCTTTTTCAAAAAGAAAAAAAACTACTCCCTTTGAGTTGTATCATCTAGAGCATGAGTATGTTGTCCTCCACACAAATTGCTGCAGCTTGTGGGATTTTGCTGCACATCGACAGTTGGCAGCTGCTTCTTTTCACAGCAATGTTATAACCCGGAAATTGACAGATGAAACTGTAAAAAATTGCTCTAAGAGGAGATGGGTGTGCAGAATCAGTTGGTGTCTTTACGTATCAAGGAGCTGAAAGATGTACTTAGCCGCCTTGGTCTTCCCAAACAGGGGAAGAAGCAGGTTAGGCCACTGTCCCCCCATTTTTGAGGGAGCTGCTTTGCACTTTGTCTTTGAATAACAGACCTCCCCTGATAAAAAAAAGCCCTTGTTCTTGTTCTTGTTCTTCTGCGGTGGAGTTTTTCAAAGGAAGAATCTCTAGTACACCTAGCATAAAACAACAGCACTACTGTGCTGAATTTGAGCTTTTGAAAACAGAGACAAGCACAGAAATGTCATGATTGTGCACATCCTTCAGCCAAGAAATAAAAAAGAAAGCTTATGCACATTCAGAGGCTTGTATTTTTTTTCCAAGAGCTCTCTGGCACATGTGCTGGAGTGCGATTGAGGATTCTGAGACCTGTTGAAACTCACACCCTTTTATCAAGGAGTTCATGAAGCAGCTGTTCATGCAACCATAAAGTTTTCAAATCAGCAAAATGGAAGCAAGTGCAAGCATGTATCTCTACGTGCATCAGGTCTTGTATCTAAGTGGAAACACATGTAGAACTCTACCAATTGACTTTTTTAGATGAGGTAAACAATTGTCAAAAGTTTCTACCATAAACTGCAAGTTGGAAGAATGTTGTATCTTGAGTGGCTAAGGGACAAGCTCAGCTGACTTGTGTCATGTGGTGCTTTTCCTCAATTTTGGGTTTGTTGGTCTTTTGTAAGCTTAGCTCACCAATGGCAACACCCAACGTGTATAGCACTGTCTTTCTGAAAACAGATGACACATGGGTTTCTGGACATCAGCCATGTGTGTAATTATTGAGGGAAGCTGGGGAAGTGCCATTGTGTCTGTTGCTTTTAGTGTCATGTAACTCACTAGGCTTTCCTGTGTTGTGCTACAAAAGTCAGAGCAGCAGCCTAGTCTTGGAACTTCACCTCCCAAGGCTGTGAGGGCTGTCAGTGACATGGAGGTGGGTTTTGCATGACAATGCCAAGTTTGCTAGCTCCCTCAGTTCATTGTGCACACTTCCTCTGCTTTTTGTTCCCTGTCAATAAATATCCAAAAAAATACAGAATTGGAACTTTAGTCCATGATGAGCCCATAAAAGCAGCAGCTGTATACTGGTTTCTGCATTGGCATACACACACTTTGGCTAAGCCTCTGGTGGCTAATTTGCAGCACACCCTTTCACAAAGAGTGAGCCATTTACAAACAGGAAGCTGGAGAAGTGTAAAAATATAGCATACGTTGGATTCTTTTCTGTTACATACATTTCTGGTTAGCAAATGAAGACATAAGATTCGTGTTCCTCCAAGTTTCAGGACTAAACTACTTGTCTGGAACAGGTCCTTGACTTTAGACCATCTTTTGACAATGAAGTGGAGTGCACACGTGCACTCCCTTAATTTGATGTGATATGTTATACAGGAGGTCAACATTGCAGCTTGATGGGAAATGCGATTTGTTCTCTCCTCTCTATGTTTTGCTATCTATCCTACTAGTATGAGTGCAGCTGAATCTGTGGTTTGGAGCCTCTTCACTGGCTCAGCATATCTTTCAAGCATGTGGTGTATGTGTGGCATTCAGTCTTACTAGGGGATGCATGTATAGATTGCAAGGTCAAGGGCATAAGAATTCCTTCACACGTTGTGAGTGTTTTTTGGTCCCTGTGAACAGGTTTTGATGGAGAAGATAATGGGAGTGATTGCACCTGCAGAAGTGCTGCCACCAAAAGTGAAAGGTTTGTTCAGTTTGTCAAGTGAAATTCAAATTTTGGGGTTGGTCATACACCAAGTTAGGGTAACCAAAGTTGGGTTTTTGAGGATGATTGTGGGTCCCTTCATGGACATTCAACCCAGCTTAGGAGGTCATTTATGCTGGAAAGCACACACACACACACACTCCATTCCAGTACTCAGTTCACAATAGAAGTACCTTTTTATGAACTGTAGCATACATGTAAGCATCTGGAATTACCCACTATGTTCTATGGCACTCCAGAGCAAGTTTTACGGTTAGTAACCCCCCAGCAGGGCTGTGAGTCACAAGATCAATTCTATCCTGTTCTTTTTTTAGATCTAGGAAATGGCCAAAAACTTGGCATTTTTTTCTTGGAGATTTGAAGCAGGGAGTTGTTCTCACTTGTGAAATGGTGATGATTCCTTTGGACACAGGCTTAAAGACGACAAAGAATGCAATTAGCAGGGAGGACGCAGCAACTATTGTTAATGATATGTACAGGTTTGTGTTTTATATGTATGCATTTGATTCAAAAACCTCAGTATGTCTACTTGCTGGCAGATTCTCTCTGGATTGCATGTGATTGTTATACTCGGTAGATGGTGAGAGTGCAGTCAGGGTGGTCTGTCTAAGGACAAAGATGAGAAGCTGGCTCGGCCAGTTTTGAATGTGCCAGTCCGGTTGTTGCAGATTTGGGTACCAACTAGCAGCAGCCAGTTCATCAATGACTTGTGTGGTCTTGGGATGTGATGCAGGAAAGTACAAAGATCAGTGGCCCCTGATTTGGCATCTGCAGTGAGAAGCAGTAATAATATAGGTGGATCCAGCAGCTTGGCCCACTCTGATGAGCAAGATGAGGTTGTTGGCTGGGATGAGGCCAAGACTCGTTGCCCCTGTGGTAACACTGTGGATACTGGAACCATGATCCAGGTCATATCTCTCAACCAGTTTGCTGTTTGTTCTCCCCCTAGTCTACTCCTGATGTATTTGCTTCAGAGTTGTGATGACAAGTTTATTTCAGGATAGCTTTGTGGATTCAGGATGTGTGAATGTAATCTCTCTCTTCATGCCAGGAGGGTGGCAGTTTGTCTCTTGGGTGCTAGCCAGCATCATGACTGTGTCTTCCTGTTGCGTCTGGAAATGGAACAGAAATTCAGGAATGCAGATTTGTACAATGTTTTGCCCAGAATTTTGGGCCCGTTATCTTATACTTATCTGAACCTATTGTCAGGAGTTGATGAAGTCAGTGGGCAGTCATGGCAGCTCATCACTGCTATTCTACTTATGATGAAGGTGATAGTCTGACACTTTGTGAGCAACCCTCACAAGGTTATGACTGCCCTTGTTATGATTTGTTGCTGTGAAGATTTCTCTGCAATTGCCATAGATATAAGCCAGGCAGATACAAACTTCAAGCTGCCAGCTTCCTTGGTATCCACATTATTGTGAAGGGGACACAGCAGTGTGCATTGTGGTGTCGACTTCTAACTGTTGACATTGTGTAGCAGTGTGACAGCAAAACATGTGGAGTGTGGCAACACCTGAAGTGTGTTGTGATTTCAGATAAACCCTCTGAGGGTGTCAAACCTGAAATCCCTTCCTCATTCTATTGCGATCTTTGCCGCATCACACACTGTGATCCGTATGAACATCTCTCCAATTCTTCTTCTTTGCTTTAATTTTCCCTGTTTTCCTACTATGTGTGCCCTACCAAAAGATTAGCTCTTGTTACAATCATGCTCCAAAATCTTCACAATTTTTGTGTTTGTGTGTATGATTACATGCAGTTTTAGTTTCTGCTTATTTAGTTTCTTAGGCTGTACTTCAGCATAACACTGTCATGTTTGACAGTGATGTAATTTTCATGTATGTGCATTGTACAGATTCTGTGTAGCACTTTCACATCCGTTGCTTCCAACCAAGCTGACTACATCATTTTCTAAGATGGAGGGGTATGCCCCCTTGTCCGATTCTTCCCTTTGATGGTGTACTTTGAACGGACAGTTTGCAGATTAAGCAAGCTGCCACTGCTTTGCAATTGAGGATTGATTAGGGCATCTGTCATGGTCATCTCCAAGAGATGATTTGCAGTTGCATCTCTGCTGTCACGGATATTGAACTAAGTCATGGTTGAACTGCCAAGTTTTTCAAGATAGTAGGTCTTGGAGGCATGAGCTTTGACATGAGAGCTTTACTTTTGGGAGGTAACAAGCTTAAGGGGAATGACAAATGGGATTTGGGTGTTGGGTTTTCAGCTCAAATCCATTGCAAAATGTGGAAAAGTCATTCACGTTAACACGTGGAGATCGAGACTTACTTCTCAAAAAAGATACTGACTTACAGGTGAATGCACTTTCATCGTTGGTCTCTCACCCAAGAGGGTTCATCTCTATGCATCAAAAGTGCATTGTTCCCCTGTTCCTCATGCTCTCAAGTAAAGAAAAGGAGAGCCAAGTCTTTGTGTTTGTTTCCTGGGTGGTAATTTTTTGTCACACATTTGCATCTATGATGAAGCTGGAAGCACTTCACATGTGCCCGGTTTCTCACTGTTGATGTTAGTGGAGAGATTGCTCTGCAGGTGTGGTGTGTGCTCCTCAATGATAAGGTCCCATTCCGCATGCATTGGCCTGCTTACTCTAATTTACGAATCAATGGTAACTTCTTTTCTCTTGATGACATCAGCTGGCAAAGAAGTTTTTACATCTAGATGATTTTTTTGTGAAGAATCAAAATCTAGATCAGATGTTAACAAGCTGAGTAGCAGTCAGTGATTGTGTATTTCCATTTCACAGAAATGCAGAAGCTTATGATGTTGTGGGTTCAGGTTGGTGGCTTTATGTTGTATGTGTGGGTAGTCGAAGTTGCGTTTCTGTGATATTTTGACTTTTCCTGTTTGTCTTGGGTGTTGCAACAGGAGGGGCTGTTCAGGTGACCAACCGACCAGGTCAGCAGTTGCTTGGGGCTAATGGTCGTGATGAAGGCCCAGGGGTATGATTTAGTCTTCTTGTATGTCTTGGCGGATCTATTAGGCTAATTCTACCATTACTATTTTCAGCAGTCTATACATCAAAGTCAACTGTTGCAGATGTATGGGAGTTAGCAGAGGCACTTAGAACACTAAGACTTTCTTGGTTGGGTTTGCAGATCACAGCATACACCACGGAAGGATTGAATCGGCTGTCATTCTCAGCATATGATGCACGAGCCTTCTGTCTGGGAGTGCGCATTGTCCGGCGCAGGTCATTGCAGGAGGTAGATTTCTTTTTCTACTGTCTGCAGCTCTGTTTCTCAACCAGATTGCAAACTTACTGCAAGCATTTACAAAAAGATCACAAACAAAAAGGTTGTGTTTTTTTATTACATAAAGTGATGCACTATAGAAATGGCCATCTCTACTGTTGCCATCACCAAGTAAGGTTTGGAGAAGAGATCTGTGGTACTTAACCAGGTGCAATTTGGCAGTGAACTTCGGGCATGCAAGGTATTAACTCATGTGTGCAATAGGTGATGCAAATGATCCCAGCAGTGGCAGAGGGTGAAGCCTTTGAAGATGCAATGACACGTTTACGCCGGTGCATCAATGGGGGGGTTGGGTCGGGAGGCGGGCTCGATGATGAGGATGATGATAGTGACCTTGAAGTCGTGGCTGAATCAATCACTGTCAATCTACGCTGTCCTGTAAGAACATCCCCACATTGATAAGGAAGTTCTCTGCTTTCATACCCCTGTTTTTTCTTTTGGTGTGTCAAAGGCTGTTATCCAAAGATCTTTGGTTTCTCATTTGAATGGTGCAACTGATGCATGAGATCACAGATGAGTGGATCGCGCATCAAGGTTGCTGGACGTTTTAAACCTTGTCTCCATATAGGCTGCTTTGATCTGGATACTTTTGTGGAGATCAATCAGCGAGCAAGGAAGGTATGTGGTCTACATATTTGTACTTGTAGTAGCAGCAGTAGGTCTAGTGATGTCAGAATATTGTTCTGGATGCTTTTCTTGCAGCAGTCATTTCTTCTCACCTTGCTCCTCCACAGTAGCAGCATTGCTGGGTTAGGAGTTTAATAATTCTATATTTTTTCTGGACATTCAGAGTTTTGGGTTGGCAGAAATCCTTGAGTTTATTCAATGGTAAATGCAAAACCATGCTTCACATGCTGAGCACTTGGCACCTTCAGACACCTTCAAACTTGATTGTTTTCTATGTTCCAAATGTAGTGGCAGTGCCCGATTTGCTTGAGGAACTACTCAATTGACAGTCTCATCCGGGATCCTCTATTTAATAAGATCATTTCTGCCGTAAGTACAACATCCATATTCATGACAGAATCTGTGTTTTCCTTCCTTTTGCATCTGTTTTTTTCCATCTCAGGGAACACGTAATCACACTTGCTGGAAGAACAATGAGTGTTTGGCTTCTGGATAATCTTTTGCTGCAGATGAAGGACATGGGAGAAGATGTCACTGAAGTTGAATTGAAAGCAGAGGGCTTATGGCGTCCCAAATTGGAAGGGGATGCAAGGCTTCATGAACCGTGGCAAACGATTTGTTGCACAGTACTTCCAACTGCAAATGGGAGTGGCCGTCCAAACTGTGCAGCCCCACAACAACAACCACTCAAGCCAGTTAAAGTGGAGCAAGTTGCATCTTTGCAAGAGCGAGTTTCACTGAGACTGGGAATCAAGCGAACTCTTGATGGTGTGTGGACTGTCAATGGCTCCAACAAGGCTCTCAATGGTTGGGCAGATGCAGGCCCCAGTAAACGTGTGAAGAGCATACCCGAATTACCACAAAGCAGCAGTGCAACTGATGGCTATGAAGAGCAAGAAGATGGCAACCAAAGTGTGAACCAAGAACCCAGTGAAAGGGATGTTGATTATACAGAGGATGCCAGTGAAGTTGGATTCCCCAAAACTACTGCAAGTGATCCTGTACCAGGCATAGTATGGCAGACTGCTGGTTGTGAAATCCCAAACATAGCAGATGTTGTAGTGCTGAGTGACAGTGACGATGATGAGCCTGTTTTAGGATCATCTTCAGTATCAGCATACTTGGGAACTGAAGCTGTTGGCCATATGAGACTCCCGTCTCCAGGTGTTATCATACCTGGTGATTTGCAGGAAGATGATTTACAACCATCTTTAGCATTTGGTACAGATAGTGATATGGGAATGGGGACCAGTTCTGGTCACCTGCAATTTAACCACTTCACAGAGGCAACAAGAGCGGATCCCATTGACACTGGGAACAGCGGTGGCAATGAGCTTGGCCTGCAAATGGAAGATAATAACTTCTGGTCAGCATCATTTCAAGATCATCCAGATCTCCCATATGGCTTCTTTTCTGGACCAGACCCACCAGTTATGGGCCAACAACACCATCCTGGCCCTGTGCGACCAACAGCAATTGCAGGTGGGCTGTCAGTTGCTTATGGACTACCTTCACCTTTGTTTAGAGATGAACCTGCAAGGGTATCATCAGGCTGGACAAGGCTAGGCCAACACTTGCCTGCTCAACCATATTCAAGTATGGAGCACAATGGAGGGATTGATGACAATGACAGGGTTGCTTCACCATCAGAGTCAGCATTGCACTTGTTTCTGCCTCCCCAGCCTGCACGTGTGCAGGTCCCACCTCCTGTAGAATTGCCCATTGAACAAGAGGAGATGGACAATGCATGGTTTTCTTTGAGTCTGGGAGGAGGGGGAAATGTTGAGAATCCCCCAGCAGCTCCCCCACCAAGTGTTCCAAGCACATCAGCACAGGAGCTTCACCGACCTGCTCCCAAAGCAAGAGGTGACCTCCAAACTATTGTCTCTAGAGGCTTCTGTAGAACTGGAAAAAGTAGTATGAGTATTGAGTTCTTGTCTTCAATTGCAGATTTACAAAAGAAGCCTGCTGCTGCTGTTCATAGACTACAATGGGTAAGATTGTAATCTGATTCTGTCTGTGATAATGGCTTTTGGCAGTGTCGGGTTTCCTTGAACTGAGCAGTAATGGAACAGCACAAGCACGTTTTGTAGAGTTTCAAAGGCGGGGCCGCAGTCGAAGTCCAATTCGATATCATCCCATCTCAACAAGACCTCGCAGTAGTCCCACACGCAGGCGCTGCTTTGGTCCCCGCTTTCGTGTGGATGATCCAAACTCATCTGATTAGGCAAAAAAAAACTATAGAAATTATCATTTTCTTCCACACACAATAGGCTGCAGCCAGCCCTTTGGGTGTGTGTGCCCTTGTATAACTCTGACTTGATGGATCCCAGCATTCATTTGTCTAATTGTCAATAGCAACAACACTGCTGACCTGAAAACGTAACACTTATTTCACATTCTTGCAGGGGGATGAACCTTGAACCCTATTCAGCTAGCTTCCCATTCCTTGTTATCTGAAAGGTTGTCTCTTGTTTAAGCTAATGCATCATCATCATCCAGAGTTGGGTGGTCTGTGTCTCAGCCAGAGTTGGGTGCTCTCTCTCTCTCTCTCCTTTTCCCCCTTTTTTGATGCAGAGCTCAGTTATCCCAATCTGGCACAAGTACGGAAGATCACACAAGTCAGCATCATTAGCATTGCCTATGGAGGAGAGAAAGGTGGCAGTAATCAAACAATCAATTGATTGATGTTAGAGGATATGACGGACATGAGGCCATCTGTTCTTGTGCATGGGATTTGTGAACTATGAGAGAGTCCCAGTTGCCAGTTATCTTCGGCTGATCTGATCACTGCCTCACTACTGTGGTTGTGCATCATGCTGGGCTGGTCTGACCACTGCCTCCCTATCATGGGCGGCCAGCAAGCAGCAGTACTCCCTCTCTCTCTACTGGTACCTCATCCCATCTTTCAGATGAGTTTTGACAAAAGTACACACCATGTTATTCTTTTTGCAACATCTACCATTCTTCATTAATAAAGCAACAGGGGACGGATTTGATTTGCTTTGATTGTCACACTCTCACCATAACCAAAAAAAAACCTTTCTGAAATCTGTAGGGAAATCTTCTTGTGCTATCACTCTCACCATAACCAAAGAAAAACCTCTCTGAAAGCTGTAGGGAAATCTTCTTGTGCTAAACTCTCAGAGATGTTTAGGGTTTGATTTGGGTCATACAGCAACTCTGGCTGTACCATCACCATTCTCAAAGCTGATGCAGAAGCTCAAAGCTAACTACTGCACAACAAAGCAAGGAACCTTCAGATGAGCTCTGCTTTGGATGTGTGCTCCTTGCTTGTTCCTTCCTTGCTCTATAAACCCTAAATCCTAGCTAAACCCTAAACCCTTGCTAAACCTTGGAACCCTTTGTTCTCTTAAACATAATCTTTGATTTCCTGTGAGATATCAAATCATGGTGATGATATAGCAAAAATAAAATAAAATATAGTTGTTTTCAGCAACCCTAAACCCTAAACCAGCTGGGATCCACATTCTTTGCTACAGCACAGATGGCTGTGCTTTCTGCTACACAGATGGCTATCTATGCTTGCTTTCTGCCATTCCTCCTCCAAGTCACAAACACCCAACATCTTCTTCTCTCATTCTAGTACTAGTACTACTACAACAGCATGTGTCTTTGTGGGAATTTTGTGGGAATTTGATTTTTTTTCAATTGTTTCATTGATTTTGCAGCACAGCTGTTCACAGTTGTTCCATGATTCCAGTGTGTTATTTTTTGGGGTCAATTTGGTGAAAAAGCCAAAATGGCGATAATCCAAAGGAAGATTTAGCCAAATTTGGCTAAAAGATACATGTGTAAGTAAAAAAAAAAAAAAAACTAAAAACACCCTTCAATATTTTGTGGTTAGTTAAAAACCATACTGAAACCCATGTATAGAAATCTGGCGATTTTTCTTAAATTTTGATCAATTTTTTTGGCTACTATTGAAAGTCTCAAAAAGCACTTGATTTTAGCAGTTTTTATATTTAACATATCTTTTTTTGGCTATATATATATATAGCCAGAAAAAAAAGGGCTGGTTCCATCCCAGGGTTGTTGTTGTTTTTTTTTTTTTTT
>Ga0116227_10004534_pt1 | contig 30092 bp, 15 predicted proteins | sample S1TSphgellanicum_FD_89693 | JGI IMG/M metagenome (GOLD analysis project Ga0116227, IMG submission 89693) | Host-associated microbial communities from peat moss isolated from Minnesota, USA - S1T2_Fb - Sphagnum magellanicum MG | ecosystem: Host-associated > Plants > Peat moss > Unclassified... | reverse complement strand
TTTAACATTTTCTGTCACCAAGGTGAAGGCCGCTGTTGACTCAGTTCAAGTGCATTCACGACTGAGTCCTTACGAATTAGAGTCTTCCAATGGATGGTGCACTTGTGAGTTGAGCCAAGTAAGTACTACCTGAAGGAATCTGTCCTGTGGATCATGCACACACTTCTACAACATAGCTTTTTCTCATGCCTTTAGCAGAGGTCTATCACATCTCAGTTCAAAGAGTCCTGCCATTGGATCCCATTCATGTACCATATAGCCTTTTTTTCTCCATGACTTTGGCAGAGCCTTGCAGAAGTGCTTATTGTATGGAGATTATGTGCACATAGTTGTTATTGGCATGCAGTACAAAGGTACTGCTTGCTTCTTTGTTTACCTGTCTGCCCTTGGCCTGATCCATCTTTTTCTCAAAAAAGATGGACGATGATACCCAAACACACTTTGGACCCATGTAAACCATGTCTCAGGGTTGTCACAGACTTCTAGTCCTATGTTATTGTAACATCACCCAAAGTCTGTATGAGCAGGACCAAGATGTGTATGGGCACCACCAGACACATTTTGGACAGGCAAAAGGGCAGTCATGGGAAAAAGAAGCAGACGGTACTTTTTGTACTGCCTGCTATGACAACCATGTGCACATATAGTGTGGAGGGTCGAATTGTTCAAGTTTTTCAAGGACCATTTCATTCACCACTAAGCATCTTTCACGTCTAATTCTGATATGCATGAAAGATGCTTGATGATGTGTATTCACCGTAATGATGTTCAACTTCATGCAGCCATTGTTTACAGACTAATAAAGAGTGACTGGTCTTTTGATTATTTATTCTGTGCAAAGATGAAAATTTTCCAAGTGGAGTAGGTCAAACGTGGCTGACCAAACCACATTGTAATTTTGGCCCTCACTTGGTTTTTTCACATATCTATCTTGCTCTTTGCTGTTGTCATCACAAAATAATGCACAGGTCTTCAGAGTCTAAAGGGTATACAATCCTTGGGCAGCGTCTTTTTTTCCCTGACAAAAATTTGTTCTTCTTCAACCTCATGCCAAGTCTCACTAATCCAATGAAAGGATCCAATGGTCCAAAATTCACTTTCTTTGCAAGAGCACCCAATGTTTATGGTTTAGTTTTGTTTCTTCAAGGAGTACCATAGTGGCAAGTCTCAACATCATGTTGAAGTTGCATTTGTACCATAGTGGCAAGTCTCGACATCATGTTGAATGTGCATTTGTAGACATTGCTGAAAATATCAAGCAGCACCACGAAATTTGTCAAAGTGCCACCATCACTGACAAGAGAATCACCATTTTCTTGTGTAGTGTTTTGTCAATTTCACCCATTAGGGTTCATCTTGAAACTTTTGTTGCTTTCATTTTGATCATGATTTGCAATGTCATCAACTCATATGTGTTTCAAGTTGTCAAAGTTTTGAACAAATGTTCTTTTGCCTTATTTAATTTTTTATTGGTACACATTGCACATTAAGTCTATGACATTGCAAAATGTGATTATGTTGTTCTTCAATATGAATGGCAAGGGGTGGGCATCATTTAATGTGTGTATTTAGTATTAGGTGAGCATTGAACAAGCAACAAACAACCTCCAAAATCACAAGCTTCAAAGTCTAGATCTATCACCTACTTGTCGTGTTGAAAATCAAGAATTGATTGTAATGACACCACCGGCCATGTGTTGTTGTGACATTGCAACAATTAAGCATGCCATTGCAACTTGCTAAGTTTCTCAACCCTAAATCCAGAATTTTATCTTAATCAAATTACAATACATATCAAAGTTAGAACATGAACATGATGCATCAAATTTGTTATGTCCATTGTCTTCTTGTTTGCTCCAATCTTGTTGTAGAAACACACTATAGGTTTAAGAAAATCCCTAGCAACAAAAACAAATGTGTGGTATTAGGGTTTGGAAATGGTCAAAACATCCTAATTTTATTTTGGGGAGGTGAGTAACTCTTGTGTTTTTGTTGGTTGTTAGAGTTCCCAATATTAAAAGTTAAAATAAGGCTATTGCAGTGAATGATTTTTTTTATTGATTATTCTAGAATTGGGTGGATCCCATTGTTAATCAATTTTAAATTGGATTTATTTGCTCCATTTTTTAAGTTGAAAATTTGGAATTAACTTGACTAGAGAGGTTGCCATGTGTGTTATACGAATTTGCTAATAAGAAACATGAAGGCAATTCAACATACTTAACCAACAAAAGGAAGACCAAGTAAGAAACAACTCTGAGTTTTTATTTCTTCTCCTCTTTGAATACTATAGATTGGTAATGGGTGGTTATGTCAAAGATGGATTTTAAGCCACAATTAGCCACATGAGAACTTATTAATTGTTGTTATTTGTTTAATAGTCCCTTGATATTTTTTTGGCCTACAATATATGGAAATATATTTACTTGGTTCAAATTGGTTTTCTTGTTGGAGTTATCCTACGACAATGGATGGATTTTCATTTTAAATTGATTATGCACAATAGTTGGCATATTTGATTGGATTAAGCACAATTTGTTTTGCATTGCACCAAATTTTATGGGATGTCATTCTTGCACTTAAAACCAAGAATATTGCTAGCCTAGGTCTAAATATCATTGCTCAAAATTGCTTGGAATTTGTAAAATTTCCATTCTTTGTAGGTTAATGATTTTTGCATCATTATGTTGTTCATTGAAATTAGTAGTTGTGAAGAGTTTGTGATCAAACACATGTAACTTTATGAACTTTTAGGAGGAGGTTTTTGTTGCGAAGAAAGTGGAACCAAATTGTAGCTTGTTATGAAAAGTTCAAGAAATATTAGAGCTAGTGTGCTTGGAAAAAATACACTTGCAATTGAGCTTCCATGCAAATTACAAAATGGTGTTGTGTCTTATTTTTCTTCCAAATTTCAAATTCAAGAAAATTTTCCAAAATTTTGGAATTAGATTATATGAGGACACTACTTATCACCTTAAAAGTAATTTTATTAGAGAGTGCCACATGCATCATTGAACAAAAAATATTTCTTTGTCTCATGTCCCTGATCTACCACCACCTAACCAAATGAATATTAATGATCCAATTGAGGTGATTTTTAAAAATCCAAACCTTGAATTTGTTCCTCTTGTTGCTACTAGATGTGGTAGGCTTTGGAAACCACCAAGTGATGTAGCTTGAAAATTTTAATGAGTTTGGTTTATAAAAATGTTACAGGTAAAAATAGCCTTCAACAAGGACAACATTATTTTTGCTATCAAATGCACCATGTGCATAAAGATGGAGCATAGAATAAACTACTTGTTTTGAAATGGGATTCATTGGAAAAACATATCAAGTAGAGAACAAATGAAGAAGATATAAAGGTTATGGATAAGAAATGCACATGGACATGCAAAAATGAATTTTAGTATGTTGTCATGAAAAGTGTGTTTGTCATCAACTAGTTGCAATTTGGTGTTGTGAATTAAAATTTAAAAAGATGTTCATATAGTTTGCTTTCATAATTTTATTGTTGAATAAGGACAAACTTTGACATATTATGAAACTTTAAATCTTTCAAGTTGAATTTTATTGGAGCAACTTAATAGGTTGTCAAATGGCTAATTCACATCCAATAAAATTTCTTTCAAATCCAAAATGGATTCATTAAAATGTGTTGAAAGCTAGTAAAGAAGCCATGGGTTTTGCTGGATATGTTGCACTCACAATGAATGAAGTGACTAACATTGACAACCAAAGCTAGGTTTTTATGCATGGATATGTGGTGAAAAATTGATGCTAGATCCCCATTTTGTTGACAGTGGAGAGGATTGTTGACAACTCCAACTCAAATAACCCCAGACACATATTGATCAATTAATATTTTTATTGATCAATAGAGGAATTTTGAGGAAAATATTGTTAATCATCTTGTGTTTTTTGGTGCAAATGCAGTTAAAGTGCCTTACAAGGAATGCAGAATGGAATTTTAATGCAACTCCATAGAAATTATGCCCCACTTATGGTTGGAATACATTGCATGGTTCATAGGTGTAATGTGGCAATACAAATTTTCTCCAACTCACCAATTGTTTCAAGGTTAAAAAACCTTATGCGATCTTTGTATGGGTACATTTCTAAGAACTAAAGGAGACCTTGAGTTTACTAAATTAACCCACATTATGGAAACAAATGGAATTTGTTTTTTGGGTAGAATGTGAAAACACATTGGATTTCTATGTTTTCTATGTGAAACAAGTTTTTTGTGAGTATTAGCCCCTCTTGATGAAGATGGCCCATGATGCACCCATTATGGCCTTGGTTGCCTCAAATCTTGATCTTGTATGTGATGTGGAAATTCACTATCCTTGGTGTGTTTCATTCCCATGTCGGAAACTGTCAATTCCTTGTGAAGTTTGCCTAGCTTTGTGATGTCTTTTGTCTTTGACTTTGTGGCAACAATCAAGATTTGTGAAGTTGATATCCACACGTTGTATGTGGACCTTGTTTTTGCTTTCAATGATGATATTTTTCGAGGATTTCATGGGTTGGTGGAAACCAACCATGATAACTTGTGTATGAAGTGAATAATTGATTTACACATTGAAATTGATCACTTGGGATTTGAATTCAATGGTTAGCATGTATGGGTGAAACACAAAAATTGGAAATAGGGGTTTGTGTTTTTGTGACCTCTAATAATATAGTTGTTTGTTGACATCATCATTTTATCATGATAGTTGTAACTTGCAACATTGCAATTTCATTGTTCCATCATCCAACACATAACATTCCATCATTTGAAGTTCGTCTATCATCCCACACGCATTGATTTCACCACACACACTAGTTCTATTGCATGGAACAAATTTGTCACATACACACCAACTCTAAACAAACCAAAGTTTTGCTACATATAACAACTTTTTTATATTTATTTATGTTCATCATTCAAGCTCCTTCTACCATCACTTGACATACTAGGTCCATTGTATACACTAACTCTATTACACATGCCAAATCTACACACCTAAAAGTTCTATGACAATTAAATATACCATTGTTCTTGGCTCCACCACAAGTTCCATTTGTCATTGACTCCTTTAGCAATTTGGCCCAAGATTTTTTGGACATTGGCCATAGTCTAAAGTGAACCTTATATTGACACGAAACATTGTTAGTTCACCACAAACATTTGGGTGCCAACTTTTGTGCTTTTCAAATTTTTGTGTGGTGAAAAAGGTTCTTGGCAAATTTGTGTAAAACATGTTCATAGTGATCTTGGTGGCACTTTGTTTTCATGCTAAATGTGATGCCATATGATCTAATAAATTGTTTCAATAGTGGTCAAATGCATGAATGAATTAGATGAAAATTTATGTTTAAACCACTTCAGGTTTCTGTTTTTGTTAAAATGAACCAAAAGTGCCCATGTGATCAAGTCCTTATAAGGAGTGGGTAGTTAAAAAATGACATAGCCAAATACGATTGGTTATTAGGAGGAATATTTTTTAAATCATGATTTACATGTCAACATAAAATTTTAAAACATTTTTATGAGTCAAAGCAATGTTACATTATACTATTATGTAAATGTATATATTTTAAAATTCTCATAAATATGTCATTGAATTGAATTTTGAAGACTTTCAAGGAGTCAATTAAGTAACAAAAAATTTGTTACATTGTGTAGAATGTGTTTTTGAGTTCTTCATACTCAATAAATTCATTTAAAAAATTTCCAAATGTTTTTGTAAGTCACATTAGGCATAGATTTGTGCAATTTTATCTAAAAAATTCAACATCAATTTATTTTATGATTTGTAATAATGAAATATATAAAATTTGTTCCATGATTGGTTGATTTGTTTTAGCAAAACTTTGCTTCAATTGATTTTGAAGCAAATACATCAAGTTCATAAAGTATGAAATTGAACCTTGAGCTAGAAGTGGCCAACACAATCAACTGAAAAACACTACTTCAACAAAGAAATAGTTTTAAAATTAAATCATGCAATAATGTATGTGCTTCAACATGCCTTTTTCCAAATTTGATTAGGATTTTAAACCATTATGCCAATTCACATTCTTTTGTCATCTTGAAAACTATTTTCATTTTGAATGTCATTGCTATTAGGGATTGCTTGAAGGACCAAAACATTTGTGATCAAGAACTTTTAGCATCAACCTACTTAAAAAGAAGGAAGGAAAATTTAAAAAACAATTTAAGAAAGTACTATGCACCTTTCTAACAGGCTAAGATGAAAAGGCCTATAAAGAAAGGTAATAGATGAGTTTTTAAAAGTCATTCATTGTTTTTTCAAAACTATTGGTACTAGTGTAGGTGTTAATTCACCCTAGCCAACATAGGTGGCTATAATGACCTTGTTAATGTTAGGTGGGGGTTACTAATAGTGTTGTGCCATTATTTAATTTTTCAAAAAACTAATAGTTCTAATTCTTTGAAAAAAATTAATGAAATAATTATTGGTCTTGGTTATTTCATAAACATGTGATTTTCATGAAAGAATCTATAAAAAAACCAACTATTTTTTGGTTGGTTATTTGATTTTTCCAAAATTTGAAAATCATGGATATATATGTCCATATTTAAATGTTGGAGTATTTTGAAAAATGTGGTTATAAAGTTTAAGAACGACTTTGATGACCATTAGGTCTATTCTTCTTTTAAATAACAATTTCACAACATTAGTTATCAAGCCCCATTTAAAACCACACTATCACACAAATTTTACTAATACTTTTTAAATGTATATACACCATAATGTTTTTAAAAATATGATTAAATGCATGGTGGCCACCAAGTGAAACATAAAAAATTGTAAGCTATGAGAACCAAATGATGCAACTCCCATTTTAAAGTGAAAAAAATGAACTCAATGTTTTGAATCTAATATATTGACAACATGCTAAATTTGTAGTTGAAGACAAATGTTTTTCAATTCCACCATTCATCCCAATTGGGGGAGAAATGATCATAGTTTAAAATGTCACCTATGTTTGGAAATTTGTCCAAGGCATGGCAAGTTGTATTGATGAATGTTGACTTCTTGTCAATTCATCGTCCATTTAACATTTTCAATTGGGTAGTGTTTGTTCAGATTCACTGTCCATCCAACATTCTGCAATTGGGTGCAAATGGGATACAATGAGCCAACATGATTACTGTAAAAAAGGATTGCATGTCCTTTTTGCCAAAAAAAACTTTTTCATATGAATGAATTTTGGAACAATTTTTTTGCAACTTGTTTCAATAAATGCTTATAGTTGTCCAAGTACATGACATTTTTTTTTTCATCATTTTTGAATAAATATGAATTTTTGGACATGTCTTCATTCCTTGTAAATTTAGTGTTTCATCTTTTAAAATGATAATAATTTCAAATCATAACCAATTTTTCTTTTTATACATTTTTATGTTTTCTTGTATGATAAACTACAACTTTTATTAACACATCATTTACATTTTACCCAATTTATGTGTGGCAAATGACTTTTGATGTTCTAAAATTCTGGATCGATTTTGGAAAGTTCTTTGAATTTTTAAAGTTTTACAATTCCACATATCTTAGGGTATGAGTGTTTTTATAATGTGGTTAATAGGTCTTAATCCTCTTAAATTTTTTCCCATCAAATGTGATTTATTATACGAGTCCTTTTGATAATTTTTTGCAAAATTGATTTTTGTTCGATGCATTCTTGTTCACTTTAATAGGTTTTTAATCAAAACTTAAAATTTAAAATTTCATCAAATGGATTTTTGGTTTGAATTCCTTGACATTCATATGAATGAAAAAACAATAACTTACCATGATTGCCATGACTTTAAATGGCAAAACATAAATATTTATCCAATTTTGATTGTTTTTCTTTGTGGTCTAATGTTTTTTTTGGTTTGTTAGATTGTGACTACACCCAATTGGGTAATGTTTGTTCTAGAGTTGGACAAGATAGTTTTTTACTTTGATGAAAAAAAACATCATGTTCATGTTATATAAAAATTAATTAGAACTATTTTAATTTTGGTTCTTGTTCCACCCACACATAAATGGAACTGAAAATCCAGCTCTAATCTAGCTTTGATTTTGGTTCTGAAAGTCAAATTCGCCTTTGGTCCACTTTTTATTAACCCAGACCAAAATTGATGGTTAGTTAATTCCCGATTAACCCTTGGCTCTAATCACTTAATAATTATTATTTTGGAAAGTGCATATTAAATGAATTTCAAAATTATACAAAATATGAAAGACAAATGTTTTGCTTAAAATGTGAAGAATTATATGCATTAATAATGCAACAAACCCAGTTTTTATGGGGCCAGAGCACTCTTAAACTTTAAACCCTAATCAATTCACAAAATAGTGAAAATTTTGTCACCAAAAAGTTCATTCAGCTAGCCACTAGAGTGAACTAGCTCACCATACATGATGGATGGATGGTGGGCGGAATCTAGGTTAAACATGGCCAAAGTTAATTATTATTGTGACTAGAAACATGGCTAATTTACATCATGATGGTTGAGTAATTACTACTGGTTAATATACGATTATACTTAACCTATTTCCTAGAGAGCCCAATAGGTTTTTATTATGTATAAATGGATCAATTAAATCTATAAATTAATCATATTGAATATGAAGTATTATTAAACTTAATATTAATCTAATTATTTTGATTTAATTTGAGTAATAATAATCAATATTAAAATATTATTTTTTTGAAACTATTATATGCATTTATTATATGCATATATTATTCTAATATATTTTTGTAATAATATATTTTTTACACATGTAAAATGCATTTATTTATTTTCATATTTAATTTGATATGATATAATTTTTTTATTTAAAAATAAATTACATATTTCCCACCCCTTACACTTTTATGTTATTTTATAATTACAATATAAAGATTTATTTATAATATAATATAATACTTTTACCATTAAATTTTATTTCAACATTGTATAATAATATCTAATTTATTCACACCAATGAATATTTAAAATGGATTGTATATCAAGACTTATAATTTTATTTTTTAAATTGATATTCAAGGTTCTTATATTACCTATATGTATAACAATTTTCTCTTTTTGGCAAAACATCATTAGTGAAAGGAAAAAAAAATTACCTAGTTGTGTTTTTTTCCTAAAATTACCTTTTTAGCTATAAGTTCTTTTTTTTTCCTTCCTCCTTTAAGGGTATTCATGACAATGTGAGCTAATCTTCTTAGGGTGTGATGGAGGTGAGCTCATACTTTAATCCTTTCATGTGCAAACATGTCAAGAAGATATGTTTGTTGTTAAACAATTTGATTCCACTTGCGTTTGGTTTTAGATTTTTCTATAAAAACGCAATTGGTGAATAATCCAATTTTTTGCACTATTTGATAATTGTCAATTTTTTTGGTAATATGTTGGATCAATTGATAGATGGGGAATGAAAGATTTGGCGTTGGATTTTGTTTGTAAATCAATGATGCATGAGTTGATAGAAGAGTTGAAATAATTATATCATGTGTATGCTTATTCATAATCATGATGGTGCTAGTCACATGCATGCACATAAAATTTTGACACATTGAGTTTTGAGTGTGGTTTGGAAACACTAGAATTCCATAAGATTTTCATATTATATAACATAATGCTTATAATGCCACATGCACATAGTATATACTAGGTGGTAGTAGCAAAATGTGGTTTAGAAGCACCAACATTCCATCAAATTCTCACACATAGCAACATGTTTAAAGACCACTTAGTAATTGTATAAAAGTTCTTCTTGCAAGTTCTATATTAATCAACAAGAGTTAGTTTTAGACTTAAAAATCAAAATTAGTCTATCAATTTATAATATAAAACTAGTATCATTTTTTATACCCATTTAAAAACTAAATGGGTGTATTATTTAGTATCATTTTGCGTGACAATAGGTTTTTGCATTGTACAAATTATTGATATTTTCACATGATACTAGGTTGAAAATGTCACATTGATCTAACCTAAACCATTTCTAATTTTTTGCAGGTTTAGTTGCCCCTTAGACTCCTAATGAACCATAGTAACAAGATTGGTATGGAAGTGAAAATGTGAGGAAGACACAAAGAAGTCAAGCACATGAGAATGTGTGTTACTAAAGGCAAAAAGATCAATGGGTCACACAAAATTAAAATTGAGAATGGATGGAAAGAGTTCAAGACAACTTATGAGTTGAAAGTAGGAGACCATCTTTCACTAAAAGTAATTGTAATAGTGAAAATTTGTAATGAGTTCTTGCATTTTGAAGGATATTAAGTTGAAGGATAACTTATTTACAACTTTTTTTCAAATCTGATTTAATGTCACAATGTGCATGAAAATGGATAAAGAAAAGTCATTGTTTTTTAATACATGATTATAGATGAAATTTTTTGTTTTTGACCAATATTTGTGAATTAAGGGGCACCCATCAAAATAGTGGGCATCCACATCAAAACAATGTTTTAACCATGTAGGCCAAACTCTAGTATATTTCAAAGAACATCAATGTGGGAGAAAAGGGATAAAGAGGGATGTTTGCCATCTTGTGTTGAATTTGGAATGTTGGTCTTGTACTTGAGTGACCTTAAGGATATTAGTTCAAAACTTAACATGAAAGGACAAAAGCAAACCCAAAAATAAGGTGACTTAAAATATATTAAATTTATTATATAACTAAATTTGTTGAATCGAATCATTGATTTGTCACTAGCATTATAGCAAATCTAGGCTAATATGCTATTAGGGTTTCATAAAATTCATGAAACCTAGCTGCACAAAAGGGTATTCAAGGCATGCCCATTGCCATGTGCATGACATTGGGCCTTCATGGCAACCATGTATGACCTTATCATTCACATGTAAATTGCCATGTCATTACTATGTAGTGGCATCATAATGGACATTTTTTTGATTGTCAAATTTCCATTAACAAAAGATATACCACAAAATAAAATAAAATCATAACCATGGAGTGCAAATTTTATTTACATGTGTTGAAATATATTATTACACAATTATATTAGATAATTTTTATGTGTAAAAATGAATAAAAATTATAATTTCAAAAAATTCTTCAAGGTTTGGAAAATATTCCTCATAATTATTACATGCCCCATTTAGTTGACCCTTAATTTAAATGGAATAATATTCTTATAATATATAAACTAACCAATGATCAAATATGAAAGTATTCCATACCAAGGATTTTGGTAAATGTTCATGATAATAACCATTTTGCTAAATTCCATAAAATTTGCATAATTTTGAAATTGAAGGGGGTGAGGATTGTGGATGAAGGTATTTATTGGGATATTATAAAATTGAAAGAATAATACTATGTGCACCAATTTTCAAGCCAAATTTTAGTCTTTTTTCCATTCAATTTATTTGTCTTTTAATATCCAAGTGAAATAACACATATTTAATTAATTTAAAAGTTTACAAAAGTCTGAAAATCCAAACAATAACTTGACAATGTTATATTTATTCAAACTTTCAATTTTAAATCACCTAATGGATACCAAGACTAGAAGGAAAAGCTTTTAAAAAAAAAAAAGTTTTAGCCTTGTGGATATGTGTTCATATCTATTCATGAAGGAAAAAAAAAAAAGTTTAGGAACAATAGTATGTAGGATTGTTGATCATGATTTATTGCAACAAGAGCAAGATTTGATTTGAAAACTAAAGTGTAAGACTCACATTGTATAATAAGTCTAATGATATATGATATCAAGCTTTGAAAAAAAAAACTTCAAAGTTGTGAGCTTACTTATTTTTTGGGGGACAAATTGAAATCATGAGCTTATGATGATCATGATGAATAGTTTGATGATGAAAATGACAATATGGCACAAGTGTTACAATGCCAATTGAAAAAATCATAGATTTGATTACATGTTGAGTGAAAAAAAAGTCAAATTGTGTAAATGTTTTATTTTCCTAAATTGTTGCTAATAAAAAAGAGTCAACAACAACTATGAAAAATAGAACATTTGCACAATTAGATTTATTTTTAACTTAATAATGCAGTTCAATCTATAATTTATTTTTAGCCGTCATTACAACACGTGCACCAAGTTGTTAGGTTGTTGTTTTTAAAAAAAAATCTTAAACACAAAACCTTAAACCATATTAACCTCAAACCTCCTAAACCCTAAAAAATAGAAATATGTTGAATGGTACACCGCATCCAAACCAAAATATGATTCATTTATAACAACACAAACAATTTTCCCATGGTGCCCATTAAGAGGTTAACTTAGAAAATAAATAGTTTTGAAAAATTCTATAAGAAATGAAGTTATAGTGAACAATTTTGATCTCTATTGGGTGAAATGACTTCAACATAGAAAAATAAAATGCAATAATATACATAGAAAAATTGTATATATTATTGTATTCCATTTTTCTATGTTAAAGACAAACATATATATAGACACATAGAAACCAATTAATTAATTAAACTATGACTATTTATTTTAGTTTGAAAATCATATTTGAACTATATTGATTTTTTTAATAAAAACATACAAATATAATATACACACAAAGCATCCACATGAAACAATATAAACATTTACACTCACACCCACACCAAAAAAACACACAAAAATATGTACCACACATCAAAATATCTATGCCATACATGTGATGACACCTATAATTTTATGTATTCTTTTCAATGCACATTTTCTTTTATACATATAAACAATAAAAAACACAAAAAAACATAAACACACATCCACATACATATATATATAAACATATACAACCACACATCCATACATACATATACATCTATACATAGATACAACTTAGATTACATATAAATAAACAAAAATCATACATTTTATAGATTTACAATGATTTAATTGATTCGGATGCAAATTTCATTTAAACCATGAATTAGGACATATTAGTACAACAATGATTTCTAAGCAAAATTCAATATGAAATATTACCATGGTGATGAAAAAAAATTATGTAACTATTTATTCAAGCTTATAAATCAATTTTTGATAATAAACCTTATAATTCATCTTTAAACCATAAACCCTAAATCTAAGTTATATACACTAATTCTAGAAACATTAAATAAATATTTCAAATATGAACCACTTAATAAATATTTTATTACCTTTCAATTATTTATGAAGGATTGATGTATCCTTGAATGATAAATTAAATACCTTCTTATTTTTAATTTAGTATTGATTTTGAGTTCATGAACACAGAAAATTTAATAAAATATTTGATAATTACAAAATAATTGACTATTGACATTTTATTATGTAAACTACATTTAAATATATATTAAAAATTAACTTGTTGTGAAATATTGAATAGTCATTAATTAATTTAAAAGTATGTTTTAAATTAAATTTGTAAAATTAAATACCCTATTGTTACTCAAAAATAATTATTCAAAAATCTAAATCAAACCACCCCACCACTTTGTAAAAACAATATGACTCCAAATGGATTTAACATCTATCGTTGAACTTCCATGAAATGTTTTGTCAATGTGTATAACAACATTTGAACTTCAATTTTTTTCATAAATATAATTAATATGTACTTAACTAGGTAAATAGGTAGGTACACATGCCTACCTACCTATGTTTTTAAATGTTCATACCTATTTATGTAAACTATAAGTAAATAAAAAAATTGTCTTCATATATAAGTAGATAGTAGGTAGGTAGATAGATAAATAGAGTATAGGTAGGTAGGTAGGTAGGTAGGTAGGAAGATAAATAGATAACTTAATAGTAGGTAGGTAGGTAGGTAGGTGGGACATAGGTAGGTAGATGGTAGGTAAAAGCTTCCTTAAAAACAAAATGTTTTATTTTATTTTATGGAAAAACAAGGTTACATTTTCATGTAAAATTATATGTAATTTTAAATCAATTGCAAAGTTGGGGTATACATTACATGGGCAAAATTTGAATATAATGATTAACATTATAAATGCATTGAACCTAACGTAAAATGAAAATTGAAGGTTTGAAGTAGAAATTTAGTTGTTTAGTCAAAAATCAAATGAAATAAATCTAATACTCACTCTAAAATCTTAACAATTAAACTTCGATTCAATATTTTTTACAATATTAGATTGGATGTGGATGAAACCATAAGAGCATCTTATTAGAAGTAAGGTTTAGTTTAGTGCATTTTTCGAATCCCCATTGCTCCCATTTGTAAGCTTTTCATTTTGTTTCAAAGTTGAAGCAACAACGTAACATTAATGTTTTTCAGCTCATCACTTTGCGAGCTTCGTTGCTAAAGATTTGACGAGCCATCGCCATTCTTTTGGTTCACAAAGCTTGCATTGAAGCTCCATTGTGCCCACCAAAGTTTTTGGCACCTACTATTCAAGTACTTGAACTCGTTTTTGAGTTTCGAACGCCATTGCTTTCTACTTGTTAAGATGGTTGTCATAAATAATTCAAATCAGACTTGAGGAGTTATTGTGGCAAGCTCACAACTGCGTGTCATTTTTGTTTGTAAGTTTGTTTTGTAAAGATGACAAAGATTGCATGAAGGGACTTTCTTTAGGCACAATCATAGATTGTCAAATCATGCGCATTTAGGCCAAATCATAATTGTGAAATGAATAGGTGCAAAGATGATGAAGGTATGACTAAATCTTGATCTAGGTAATCTTTGAGCCTTTGTATTAACCTCTATTTTTTAATTTTCTATGTTGCATTTGCATTTGCTTATACAACACACTATCGATTGAATTCAAATTTTGATAATTAGGTTTGCATTTTTCTAGGCAATCTAAATAGCTAGTGGTTGTTAAGGAGAAAGTAGTAGGATTGTTGTAGTAGGTAATCAAATTCATACATGGAAAATTGGGTCTTAATATAAGAAAATTTGTGCTATTGGAGCTAAAGCAAGACTCATCACTTCGACCAAAGGTAGAAAAGAAGGAGAAGCTATTTCCACGAATAAACATGATTTAGCTTGCACCAAATGTGGAAGAACTTGGACTTCTTTTCAGAAACTTTGAGGTAGAGCAGCAAATGCAGCTTTTAAAGCTTGTGTCAAGTGTTAGGAGCACACAACCATTGGTGATCTTTCCACCTATTTTTGTAGAACAACTCTCAGAATAATTGTTTTCTCTAATAAAAGCAGTTAAAGATAGCACGCATAAAAGTTTTCCCACTTTGATGTTTCATCCATGCTTGCTCCTTTTTTTTTGAAACCAAAGGGCTCAACAACAAGGAGAAGCAATGTTTTGTTGGAGTTTAACATGGTGTGAAAGTTTTGGCGTGATTATAGGCAAGAGTGGGAGGTGTGGGTGTTTTCCATCTTGGTGTAGAAATGACAATAACCAGCTCTGATGATCATTATTTAGGTTGTTTCCCACAGTTCCACAATACATAACTAGATAAATGTATTCCTTTTTTATGTGTAGGTGACATGTTCTTCAATGGCATTTGTCTTCAATGGTTATGAATTCAAAGACATGTGCATTAGTTTAGGTTTTAAAAGTGTTAGAAGATGGTAAGCATGTTTGTGAATGAAGATTTAGAATATTATAATCTAATTTCTAGCTATGATTTGTTGATATCTTTGTAGGGCTAATTTGATTAATATCTAGATGCAATTATGGGAGTGTTAGAAATGTGGTCACATAGCCCACATGTACCTACATGTCATGGTAATTTAAACATTGGAAATAATTTGAAAAATACAACACAAATTAAAGGTATGCAAGCACATTCCATTACTTTATGTTGTTGTGACTTCTATGATTATTGTCTAGGATTGTTGCATGCATGTACATGATAAGTTACAAATTTTCTATCATAGTCATGGAATTCTTTTGAACATGGGTGCATGAGTTAGCTTTTGATGTAATGCTCTTTGTCAAGGATCAAAATAGGAATGCCATTCAACTATATAAACCACACATTGAAAACTCTAATTTGTTAGAATTGAGGTTTCATTTATTGTAGGTCATGGAATAGCCACCAATTTTCTAATTTCTTCCTAACATTCTACAAGACTAAATTGGCCACAAGTAATCTTCATTCCATGAACATTCTTGTTTTTACCTACTTGTTGTTACAATTGTTTATGATTACAAATGCTTGAAGGGATATGAGAAAGGCAATGATGGCCCATGAAATAGATGTGGCTTCAAAGAAGGTTTTTGGTGTTGACCTTCCCTAAGAACTACAACATGAATTTGCCCAATTGGGTGAGGACAAGTTTCTAATGGAAGAAGATGAAGCAACTTTAGATTGATGTGCCTAGCAACATTTAGGTATGGTTTTCTTCACCTCTCCTATACACAATCATAACTATCCATTTAGTAATAAATGAAGGCATGAAGTTTTACACAATGGAGAATTTAGACTGCCACTACCATACACCTTTTTTGGATGGGAAATGCTAGAAAACGCCTGGCGCCAATAGGCATTTTTTGGATGGGAAATCCTAAAGAACACTTGGTAGTTGCCAAGCGTTTTCTAGATCAAAAATGGTAGAAAATGCATGGCAACCGCTATGCATTTTTTGGATGGGAAATCCTAGAAAACACCTAGTGGCTACCAAATGTTTTTTAAATGGGAAATCCTAAAAAACACCTGGTGCCCACCAAAGGTTTTTTGGATTAAGAATGGTAGAAAATGCCTAGTGGCCACCAAGCATTTTCTAAATAAAAAATGGTAGAAAACGCCTAGTGGCCACCCAACATTTTCTAGATGGAAAATGTTAAAAAACACTTGGCGACTGCTAGGCGATTTCTAGATTGAAAATTTTAAAAAACACCTCATGACCACTAGGCATTTTTTGGATGGAAAATGTTAGAAAATGCATGGTAGCTACTAGACATGTTTTGGGATGGAAAATGCTAAAAATTGCATGGTGGTTGCTAAGTGTTTTTTGGATCCCAAATTCTAAAAGACACCTAGCTGCTAAGCATTTTTTGGACCAAAAATGCTAGAAAATGCCTAGCTATTGCAAGGCATTTTTTGAATCGGAAATGGTGGTCACTAAGAGTTTTCGGGATTGAAAATGGTAGAAAACACTTAGTGGCCGCCAATAGTTTTTTGGATTGGCAATTTTAGAAAAGGCCTTGACATTGTAAGGTGTTTTTTAGATCAAAAAGTGTAGAAAATGCCTAATGGTCGCTAGGCATTCTTTCAATTATAAATAGTAGAAAACAAATGGCGACCATTAAGCATTTTTTGGATAGGAAATCGTACAAAACGCATGGTGGTCATGAAGCACTTTCTAGATAAAAAACTAGTGGGAATCCAAGAGAACATTTTTGTATACTTATATTAGGCACATAAACGTTTGGCTACCATTAGGCATTTTTGCGCAGGGCTATTGGGTGCATAAATGCTTGGCGATCGCCAGGCAGTTTTGTGTAATTATGTTGGGCGAAGACACGCCTGGTAGCCTCCTGGCGTTTTTGCTCATTGATATTGGGCGTAGAAACGCATGGTGGCCACCAAGTGTTTCTACATAATAATGATAACTTATAGTGGGCAGGTTGAAAAACACATGTTATGGCTAGAACTCTTATCCTTGATCTAATGCCACATTCTTAGTTTAATAGGATATGGATGAAGGATTCATATTTGGTAGTTCTGTTAGTATTTGGGACACTAATGAAAATGAAAGGGTGAGGATTAATATTGGAACATGTAGAGATTCATCAATTGTTTCTATATATGAACCCTGTGGAGTGGAAAATTGCATAGTGGTTTTAATTGAAGCTGTGAATGAAGTCTATGAGCAATGAAAACTATTATATCTAGTTCCATGTGTGAAATACTATGGATCAACAGTCAGAATAAAGGTTTTTTGGCCTTGCAAACATCTATTGATGAATGATGAAGAGCTTGCGATGACGAGAAACCAATGTCACGTGATAGTGGATGGGGTGAATAATCTCTTGAAGAAGCGAGTTTCATGTAAGGACAATTCCTTGGCGGAGAGTTTTCGGGCTAAAAACATCCGTGATGCAAAGAATATGGGTAATAGAGTTAAGGACTTGTGTAATGAGGAATTATGTGGTGAAATGATTTATATATTTGAAGATGGTGTGGAAGGGTTCGTTGGGGAGTTTGGGTCTGATTCCATGAACAAAGAAGGAAGTGAAAAGAATATTGCGAAAGGCAATGAGGAGGTTGGTAGCGAAGAAAATTTTGAACAAAATAAGGAGGAGTATAACCAAGGGAATGCACGTGTGAATGATGATGTAGTGCATGGCCATGGTGTGAAAAGGAGAAATTCAAATATATTAGGAAGATGTTAGTTTGAGTGGCAAGGAACAGAATGTGATATTGTGGACGATGCTAGGGTTTTCCTTGCAAAAGGTTGTGTGGTTACATGTGACCCACATGAAGCAGTTCTTGATGATCAACTTGGGGAGGGCCATGTTTTACTATGCATCTTGTATTATCTTGCAATTGTGTCAGTAACGATGACCATTTGGACATGGCCACTGGTTTAGACAATTTATTAATGGGTACCCCTCCATAGAACATCTAATTTCGTTTAATGAAACCCACATACTAAATGTTGATGGTGTGGGAGTAGTTGGTGTAAAAAAAAAATATATATATTCCTTTCATAAAATGAAGCGAAGTGTAGCTGATTTAGAGGGTTCCATTTCTAGAATTGAAAATGTGTTGTTAGAAGAGTATGTGCGTAATGTGGGTGCTGCAAAGTGTTGTGCCATGAATTATTGTCAACATTTTCCTCGTGAAACAACTTTGTTGTTGGGGTAGGAGTTTTGGATTTTGTCATTTAAAGATTGTAGAGTCTATGGTTTAGATATTCCAAGAAGGTTGCATATGAAGAGAGTCAAAAGCAAATGAAATTTTATTATTATTCAAAGTTTAGACATTTCTGAAATTGTTTGGTACCAAATAGTTGGTCTTTCCAGGTTGACATATGTGTTGTACAAATCAGACAGCAAGTGAAGTTGTCGGTTTCTACCACATGGGAATAAAGGTACACATAAATTATGTATGTCAATTTGGCAAGAGAAGTCCAATGTTCGATCGTTGATTGATTTGTCTATGAATACGATGTCACATCAAATGAAAGGGATTGGAAATGGTAGACAATATGTGCGATGTCATTTGCCTAAAACATGGAAGAATTTGTAAGAACACAATGATCAAGTAAATTATATGGAACGACCAACATTTTTTGTTTTTATCTTTGGTGACAAATGCCTAGTGGTCACTGAGTGTTTCTTGTGAAAAATTATTTTTTGACAAATTGAAATGTATTTTTGAATGTATATGTGAGGGTATATATTTATAGTGGAAAGCCTAATATTTCTTTGTTTTTTTATATTTGTGGGATGGCAAATAAGCAACGAATTAACCATTGGAGGTATTTTTCAATTTGTTATGAGTAGGTTGAAGGAAAAACACCATTTGAATGTCGATGTGTGAAAGTGGGGGTTTGTGTTTGTGAAATGCACTATTTGTGAATCCATGAAGGACTTGATATCCAAATTGGGAAAGAATAGCAATGAGGTTCTAAAGTATGTGGTGAAGCTAAAAAAACATATCCTACACCAAAAATCATGTAGAAACTTATAACATACTTGGAGGACAAAGTTAGTGAGATCAAAGGATGAATTCTTATGCATTATTCATGACAAGATGGACCATGCAAAAACTGTGTTTTTAAGGTTGTAAGTGTGTAACAAAATGATATTTGGCCTTAGACAATTGCCCATTACCTTTACGGTAATGATAGCGTGTGGTCATGGGGATGAGAAATATGCACAATATTTTAATGAGTTGTGGCCAAACAATCCTAATTTCATAATTGGGTCCTTGTTGTGATTATTGCAGACTTTGGAGGTAGCCCCAGTTTTGGAATCAAAATTATTGTTTCAACACCCCCCCCCCCCCAGTATAACTCATTTTTTGCATGTATGTTGCAAGGGAAATTGTGTTGCATAAGCGAATTATGCACCCCAAATCAAATTGTTGGTTCGAAACCTTTGCCAAGAAATTTGTTGCTCCAAATGGATAATTGTGTTAAAGACAATAAGAATTGGCATTTGTTAGCGTTTTTATCATTATTGATGGAGAGGGATGTTTTTGAGGAGGTAAAATTGGGATTTCTTGTAATTGGCCATACACATGAAGATATAGATGGATGCTTTGGCTATTTATCAAAAAAGTTGAGGGAGGAAAACAATTACATTTTAATAGATTTGATGAGAGCTTTCATGATCTCATAGGAGAGATCGTTCATTCCTCAATTGATTCAAGAGATTCCAAATTTCAAATCTTGGGTTTTAGGTTGTTTAAAAGATGGCCTTGAAACATTGGTAGGGCATATTAATATGCATATGTTTAGATTTCTTGTTGATTGCTTAAGTTGGCCAATGATGCAATACAAGGTTTCCCCCATAGATCTTGTGTGGAGTTCAATAGATGGGCCTCTAATTAGATTGTGGAAAGTTAATCCAAATGGGTCACCAAAATTACCTACTGGAATTCTAAGCCCTGTTTTATACCATCCAATTTGGGGCAATGATGCATTGAGGTCAATGGAGAAAGAAAATTTTATAAGTTTTGGAATATCCAAATACGTGGATTTTTGGAAGGTGGTCATTGTGCAAAGTTCCACATATGAAATGAAAATGAAGTTGTATGTGGAGTATTGAGAATATGTTTTGTTGCATTTGTCAAAATCGTTACCACCTCAAAATACAATTCTTTTGGAGGGCTTTTGACCTTCAAGCAATTGGAGGTCTAATTATGTTAGGGTTTCATTGTTAACTGTGATGGACATTGTTGATCCAAAAGATCCAATTCGAGTTCTATATTGTGGGCTTTAACATGAGACCTTTAACTACATACACGCCATTTAAAGATTTTAATGTTGGAGATTTTGTGTTCGTGAGATCGCGTGATCCTGATCTTGTTCCTTTTTGGATGGGAAGAGCGGAAGGTGATGTTATCAAGGATGAAAAGAGTGAATATTTTAAAATTGTGAAAGTTCAATGGTGGGTTCATGTGAAGAAAAGATCAAATTTGGATGAACGACATTTGTATGAAGATTGTTGGAATGGGAAGTAGAAATGTCATTTAATAGATCTAGAACAATGGCTTGACATTTAAGTTATTCTTTTCTCTTTTCTTGCTTAAAAAAAATACAACAAAAGAAAATTTTATTTTTGTTTATTGGGAGCATTTAATTGTGACTTTTTTATTTGATAATCTATTATGTATTATCACTTGCTAAGCACTAGGATAAATACTATTTTAATTATATATGGAATTTGAAACATAATATATTGGTTATTGTATGATTAACATGGATGCATCAAGTTGCCATAGAGTTAGAAATTTAACATGTCAATATATTAGATTCAAAACATTGAGTTCCTTTTTTTCATTTTAAATGGGAGTTGTGTCATTTGGTTCTCATAGCTTACAATTTTTCATGTTTCACTTGGTGACCACTAGGCATTTAATTATATTTTAATTTTTTTTATGGTGTATATATATTTGAAAAATATTAATAAAATTTCTGTGATAGTGTGATGTTATAGTTTTGCCAATTTAGTTTTTCTCCTTGTTTCAATTTCAAAGGATTGAGTCTTTTGATGTTAGATGGGAGCATTAACATTTCAGCTTTCAATCACTCATGAAAATTCATAGTCTTGTTTTAGAATTGATATGAATGTTTTTAACATAATGTGTACATGGATCTTTTTGGAATTGTTGGTTACAAAATTGTTTTTATTTGGAGATAATGTATGTGAAAAAATTTATAATATGACATTCATGTCAAAAATGATCATTAATTTGTGGCCACTAGGTGGAGTTCATTCCATCCATCAAATTGTATAAAGTCTTAATTGAAAATTTAGTCCTATAATTTTCACTCAGGCAAAATATTCTTTTCATCATAATATATTAATTTTGAAACTAGCATAATATTATATTGGTGTTAAATTGGTATGAATTCTTTTGAAATGAAATGTCTTTGTGAATGTTATCTTTGTGAATGATTGTTGTTTTCACTTGAATATAAGGTTACATTTAAAGAATTTGGTGGCCACTAAACAAAGTTTATACCATCCACGAAATAAGGAAAAGTCCTAAATTAACAATTTAGTCCTAAATTAATTAAATATGTGTTAAATGTAATGTCCGACCCTTCAAGGCCTAGGCTCCATCTAGCACTAGAGTAATTACCCTATGCACATGGATGTCAAACATTAAGCACCATTGAAATATGATGAAGTTTGAGCCAAAATCCTTAATTAATTGATAACAAATTACCAATTTAGTTGAATTCCTACATCTATTACTTTCAATTGTAGGAATAAAAGTTCATAATCTCTAGCAATTTTTCAAATGATGCACAATTATTCCGAATCCTTGCACTTAGTGACCAAGGGTTTGCTTAGCTATAGATTCTTCACATATCATGATTCACAATCATTCAAATGACATTGTAACAATAAAAAATATTGAATAGTTACCCTGCCTACAAAAAATATCCATATTACAATCTATGTAATGTGGGGCCACAAATATAACATCCAAATTTTGAATTACATTTCATACAAGAAAAAATTTCATAGCTTGAGTTTATAGGTAGGGATCACACATTGGAATTTGATAGAATGTTGGGTTATATAGTAAAAAGTACCATACCTATTTGTTTGTCTTGCAAGATGTAATGAACCTCTTTCTCTAGTGTCCAATAAAGAAGTCCAGAAAACAAATGCAATTACTAAGTGAACACTCAATTATATTTCCAAGCATTTGGCTTCAAAATGTACCTAGAAATAGATAGAACTTCCAAAGATTAAAAAGGTCAATGGTTATTGAAGTTTGAAGTTTAGACACATAAAATTTAGTTTGTCCTGACAGCTAGACTAAGTATACAGGCATTGGGCATTAAGCACAAATAGAAAATTTGTTGGTCACTAAAGAAAGGTTGGAAGGCATGATGGGCATTAGAATGCATAATGTAGGAAAAAGAGGGTGTAGGAGTTCCATATGCATTATAGAATATCATATTTAAATCTAATAATAAGTTGACATCATTTTTTGCTTATATATTTATAGGTTTTTTATAACAAAAGATAGTTGTGGCACACCTAGAATTTACAAGTGTATACAATACCTCCATGCTCCAATATGTTAACTCACCTACAAGCGCTCAGCTTGCAAGTTCAAGAACCCTAAATCCCAACTTCCAAGTTTTGCAACCCTGTCATGATTAAAACTCCATTATTTAACATTACTAAACCATGAAGCTCAACGACGATTCCCGAATCCTAGAGGTTGGTAGTAGGCAAAACCTAAAACCATTACACCATATTTCTTGAGATCAAATTTAGATTCTCAAGTCTCAACCACGAGCTTTCAAAATCAATTAACGATCAAAACAAAGTTGCAAACCCAATGTCCCTTAACTTTAAGAATCTCAATGCAAGTAAAGTATCGGTGATTAGAGATGTAGCTATATCACCTCTTGTTGGCGATTTTGCTCTAGAATAGGATTGCCGCTTGCTGACAACTCTCCTTCAAGTGCAGGAGCTATGGTGGCGAGAAGCTCACCAAAGTTGGGAGTGTCGTTGGTAAACTGGAGGTAGAAGTGGCCGCACAGATGGCTACGTTAGGGTTTAGGGTGTATGGATGGTGGTGATGCTGCCACATCGAGACAGGAGGATCGGCGATTTTGGCCAGGTTTTACCCCTGGTTTTTTCAGCAGCCCTGTCGCAGGGCAGTTTTTTGTATAGCCTTTTGGCAATTTTTCGCCAAAAAAAATTCACTGGTACTGACTACTTAGCCTGTTTCATTTTTCAAAAAATATCGCTTATCCTACATCCTAGCTACAATGAGCTCACACGTACTGTAAGAGCATTGAGTTGCAGATAGTCCACCATAGATAATAGCACGAGCACAGGACTGTGAGGCAGCATCTGCGCCGTTGCAGATGGACCCAGTACTCTACCATTGCACATGCCCACACTTGTTATTGCAGGCAGTACAAGAGTACTGCTGCAATTTGTCCTCCCCGCCCCCCGGCAGTTTGCCATTTGCCCTCTCTTTCCACCTTGTCATGTTTAGCACCCCTAACCTTGCATGCTATGAGTAACACTGGTAGCATTTGCCAAATGTCTTGTAGCATGATGTTACATAGCCCCTTAACACTTGTATCATGCCCAAAACGTGCATGAAATGTACCCAACAGATGTCTAGATATGTCAAGGTGAAAAATTGGGGCAAAAGGTAGATAGGGAAAAAGAATTGCAACAGTGCTCTCGTATTGACTGCATTAACAACTATGGGCACATGTAATATTACGAGATGGAGCACTACTGCAGCTTAATAATGGAGTGCTGGAGTTGCCACGTGATGATGAGCCAAAGTGGTACTTTCTAAATTGAGGATGGTTTTTTGTTTAATCAAGAAAAAAAAATATTATACATGAGTAAGTTGACGAAATCATATAATTAAACTACTCTCAGTTCTTGCTCAGTGGATCTTCAAAGGTACCAAAAATTCAATCTTCCTTCTGTTTTTTATTTTGTCAATTGGGTGATGTAACCATAATGGCAACAATCCATATGAAGATTTAGCCAAATTTAATTATAAGCTACATATGAAAGTGGAAATTTTAAAACATCCTTACATATTATTGGCTACATACTTCAACCATGTATAGAAATCTGGAATTTTTTTTCAAAAGGTCAAATTCTGGCTATTGAAAACATCAAAAAGCACTTGATTTTAGCACTTTTGATTTTTAATATAGCTCTTTGGCTATACGTAGCCAAGCAAAGAAAAAGGCTGCTTCCTTCATGTAGTTCTATGGTATATGGCCCACTTCTTTGTAATAAACTTTGGACAACGTTCTGTTTATGATCCTGAATTTGAATTTTGGTGCTTAACACTTGAGTGCCTATACAGCCATCCTCTGCTGTAGAGTTAGTAGAGTTAAATTACACCTAAATGCATATTATCTCTCACCATGAACCCAAGAGAATTAATTGCTAGAATTAAAACTTTAGTTAAGACACAATTACACCATTCAACTTAATTAACTGTCACCTCTTTGGCTGTCCTCCCCTTCCAAACCAAAAACAAAATCCAAAAAAATTTAGAACCCTCTTTCCCAAAGCAAAAAATAAATTTGGTGCTCTTGGGTGCATGCTGCGGTGCCTCATTGGCAGAGCAGAATTTCTATCCCTACATTTGTTTGTCACCATTTTTCACCTCGGGTAATAATCATTTATGAACATGGGATACTTATTTGCATGCAAGTTATTTCCCCATCCCACTTATATTTACATGAAGGATCATGTAAACATAAGGGCTGGAACGACTGTGACTAGCCAATCAAAAGTGATCATAAATGTTTTTCTTTGTACATTTTCTAAGTCTACAGTGTTTTTATAAATAAAGTTTTGCAGGGTTGCATCACAATCATAAATGTTCTTGATTGGTGCTTTTGGAGAGCTCTGTGCATGTTTACAAGTTCAAACTCAGAGCTAGGCTATTGAATGGTCAAACTTCAGCCCAATTATTGTGTTAAGCTCTAATTATATTGTGGTGGCGGAGGTGCTCTTGGGACCGGACAGGAAGTCACTTGGATTTTTTATAGTGTGAACACTAGTTCGTTTTAGGGTTTAGATTTTGTTTTGAGTCATCATCAACTTTCTTTATGCAAGTGGCGGAGTTTATATCATTACTGTTTGTTAATGATTGTGAGTAGGAAACTTTGTTGTTTGTGTGTTATGTGAAACAGGTGGGCAGCTGACAATGATTGGTCAAGGGCGCTTCAAGCATGGATGGGAGAGGGGAAGAAGATGCTGTTGGACAAGGATAAGAAGACATGTTCGAAAGCGGAGGAGAAGGTTTGTGGATTTTGGATTGCATCTGTGGTAGATCGTGTAGGATCAAGAGCTTGTAGAAATCAGTAATTGTTGTTTTGATTTTCGTTGCGCCAGTAGTTACATCATGGCAGGCGTTGTGTTTTTATTAGTGTTAGGGATTGATGTTGAGAGATGATGATGCACAAAGGGTGTCTGAGCTGTAGAATCAAGAGCGTCTAGAGGGATGCATTTGTATGGGATTTTGATGGAAGCATTCTTGAAGTAGCACATTTGTGATGAGTTAAAGCCAAAAACCTTAGTGGGTATCCTTGGGTTGGGCAGAACGTGGGTACAAAATGGAAGAGATTTCAAAAATATCCATAGACCCATATCCTGATCAGAACTCTGCTTTTCCCAAGTTGTTGCATGCTAATTTGGCATCTATTGCTCATCCTTAGTTCAGAACCAGGAGTCATTTTGTTTGTGAAACCTAGACAAATATCTTTCTCCATTATGTCATAGGGTAGAGGGACGAATTTGCAGCTCATAATGGACCACATGAACATAGAGGGTGTTGACCTCAAGATTGATCCCACTGATTCATGTACTTATAACACTAGAACTGTTCCTAGTATTAGTTAGATAGATACTACATAGAGACCCAGAAGGGACCTACAGGTATGTGATGCCTGGAGTCTCATTTGGGTATAAAGGTTTATGCTCTGTTGGAACAGTAGCACCAATGTGTTGTAACAGTGCCTGAACGGCAAAATATAAGTTGCAGAAGTCACAGGTACAAAGTTTGGCTTTGTGATGAAGAAATGTTTGCATTACCCCTTTCTTTATGGTTACACTCTCACTTGATTTGCAAAACGTTTTACACAGTGCACATTCTACATAAGACTATGAAATCAAATTTTGTGATACAAATGTGATCCGGAGCCTTCATGCCTAGGGTCATAAAGAAGAGTATTGGTTGCTGCCTAAGGTGCAAACTATGCATATTTGTAGTGGTATTAGAGTTATCCGAAAAGTCATGCCCTGTTGGGCCTGAATTGCAGCCCTCATTTGATGCTTCATCCCTTCCTGGCTGTTGTCAGCTAAGGCATGAAATTTTATTAAAAAAGGGTATGAAATACTGAGCCTCAGGATTAGATGCACGAGGCTCGAGAACATTTATAGCTACAGTACACATGGCAGCAGCAGTGATTGGTTGAAAGTGTTCAGGAAAAGAAAGGAGAGGCCAAGCTCAGTTCAGCACCAAATTTGCTGCTAAACTGAGTTTCATGCCCCCTTGAAGGAATTTTTTTTCCTGGTTTTTGAAATCTCATCCCCGATGTGACCAAACAGGGGGTTCCGGTGCTATCTTTGCCTGACTTTACGGATAACTTTGTTATATGAGAAGGTCAATAATCCTAAAACCATTTTTGCAACATGATGTTTCATTTCAAGTTCATGTGGAATTTTGCTGTGTCCACCTTAGAGGAAGATATAGAGATTGCATTTTAATTCTGAACCATTTTTAAAGTATTAGTACATCATTCAAGGTGATTTTTTCCTTGAAGGAGTTTTCAAAGTGGAAAACAAAAAAGTTTGGCAACTGGCCCTTAAAATATTACAAAATGCTTGCCTTGACCTCTCAATAAAATTCATGAAACTTAAGGAATGTTCATGATATAGTCTTCATGTTAATTTGGATGATAATCTAAGACAACACTACAATAAAATGTCATTTTTTTCACACCATAAGATGCATCTCATGATAGATGTGAGGTAAACTTTGTCGTTTCATACACTACAATGTATAAAATATGATGTTTATTGTGCAATATACATCACAATAAAACTGTAGTTTGACATTAAGTTGTCACACATTATGGAAATATCTTAATTTAATGTTAAATAAAAATTTTAATATAATATATGCCAGAATGTATACAGTTGACACTCAATGTCCTTAGGGACGTAAGTGGCTTGCTGCAAAGATTATTTAAGTGGTAAGCTAAAGCAGTCATCGTTCCATTATCACCTATCTTTATTGGGATTGAGTCATCCACCTTCAAGAAAATAAGAATATGTGCTCCAAAAGCTTAGGTACTTTGGATTCTATGATGTAAAATTGGAGCCATGGGTCACAATCGAGAACGTGAGTACTAGGTACAGCCAATATATCTTTTGCTGCCAATGGAGGTGCTCTCAAAGGGGTTGCAAATTGGCCCACTTTCCATGATGCACATGAAAGTACTACATATTGTCTTCTAGCACACTTTGTAGTTTTTGGCCCACGAGGTTCATGTTTACAGAAGTCTCAAGCATTGAAATCCACGGACACACTATGGTCAGAATATGGCACCCCACTGCTCCTCCAGGTTTGTGTCTACAAGTGTTGACATAGAAGGGCCTCACACATGTCACGAAGCCCGGGCTGTACCCTGGGTCTGTTGGATGAAATATCCCTGAGGGCTCCAGAATCGGGGTTCTCAGTTTCCAGCTCCAACACTTCGAACCCTAAGAGCCCAGATCCTAAGCGTTCAACAACGCACCCTTGTTTTTAACTTGCAACAGTCAAATTAAAACTAGCCCCAAATGGAAAAATATCATTTTTCCCAGTAAAGTGACCAAAACCCTAATCCTTCGTTTAGTCAGAAACTTGTCATAGTGCCATTTCAACACAAAAAGTCTAAATCAATTTTTTTTTGTTCCAAAAGATGTTCATATTCACACATGAGCTCACACAATTTATGGAATGAAAAAAGAAAAATCAGAGAAAATGATAGCTGTTGTGCCACTCCCTGGTAGAACGAGTGACAATTATGGTTGTTGTGGAAATATAGCCCCCTCCACTTGTTATAGTGCCATTTTCACACAAAAATTCCAAATCAAATTTTTTTTTTAATCTAGTAAATGCTCATACTCAACATGAGCTCACAAAATTCATGGAATTGAGAAAATAAATCAGAAAAAATGGTAATTGCTGTCTTACTTTTCTCTACTTCTGGAACTTGAGAGGAGAGTTTTGTGGGAAAATACACTCCCCTCCACTTGCCATAATGCCATTTCCTCACAGAAAGTCCAAATCAATTTTATTCTGTTTCAGTAGATGCTCATATTTACACATAAGCTCACACAAGTCTTGAAAATGAAAATAAAGTAAAAATGGTAACTACTGTCCTACTCTTCTTCTAAATCAATATTTTTTCCATAGATGCTCATACTCACACATGAGCTCACAAAATTCATGAAATTGAAAAAGAAAAATCAGAAAATATGGTACTTGTTGTCCTACTCTTTTCTACCTCTGGAGAGAGAACAATAAGAAACCAAGCACGGCCTCCACCCTTGAAAAAATGAGAGAGACAAAGTCCATATAGTAGCCTCCCACTTAAATACGCACCCGTTTAAGTACGCATCCCGGTTAAGTACACATTTTATGACAAAATTTTTAGGGATCAACATTTTTTAGTGGAACATATCATGAATCGTCATCTGGCGCAAGTTTTGGTTTTTTTTTTGTCTGGCTTTGAGGACGACTGCTCGGACCTTGGCCTGGAACTCTTCAAACGATTTTTTGAGATCATCGAATGCTTCTTCGGCTTCTGTTTGAACGTTAGAGCAGAGCAGCTGATCTTCAATATCAAGAATCTGCTTATACAAATACTCAAATTCATGAAATTCAACTCTATCCTGTGACTCGACAATTTGTTCTGGTTGATTAACATCGCTATCTTCATCAAGCCTTGCTTCATTAATGTTCATCGATTCCAACAACTCTTTAACATCTTCCAACACTGCTGCAACATATTCTTCATTGCTTTTGTCATTAATATGAACAAATTATTCCAATTTTGATTGGTTGATCAATAAATTTAAGCTTTCGATGGTTTGGGCTAATTTAGTGGCAATGACGTTATTTTCGCTCTCAGCCCCTTGTTTCGGTTCCAAGTTCATGAGCTCCACCTTATTGAATGCATTTTTGATAGAGCTTGATGAGACGGAATCCCAGGCTTCTTTTACATAGCTTGCGGCATCCAGTAGGTGCGCTGAATTTCCGTAGGAAACTCCTGCTACACCTCGTCGTAATCGTTTTCCCATTTCTCTTTTCCGTTGCTGTAACTACTCGTCAAGCTCGTAGAAGTCGAGGATATCCTTGAGATATAAATATTTGTATCGTTTCTTGAGAGCGGCGATGATTCCCATATCACCAGGCTGTTTCCAGCT
>Ga0116227_10004532_pt1 | contig 30099 bp, 7 predicted proteins | sample S1TSphgellanicum_FD_89693 | JGI IMG/M metagenome (GOLD analysis project Ga0116227, IMG submission 89693) | Host-associated microbial communities from peat moss isolated from Minnesota, USA - S1T2_Fb - Sphagnum magellanicum MG | ecosystem: Host-associated > Plants > Peat moss > Unclassified... | reverse complement strand
TAAACTAGCTTTAACCATTATGTTTAGCCATGAAATTTAGCCATTAGGTTTATAAACTAACTTTAACCATTATGTTTAGCCATGAAATTTAGCCATTAGGTTTATAAACTAACTTTAACCATTATGTTTAGCCATGAAATTTAGCCATTAGGTTTATCAACTTAATTTAGCCATTAAGTTTATCAATTGAGTTTAACCACTATGTTTAGCCACTAGATTTAACCAAAAGTTAACCATTGTGTTTAACCATTAATTTAATTCACTTAATTTAATCACTAAATCTAACCATTAAGTTTAATCATTACTCTAATTCACTAAGTTTAGCCATTATTTTAATTCATTAAGTTTAGCCACCAAATTTAGTTAGTAAGTTTAGTCATTATTTTAATTCATTAAATTTAACCATTAGATTTAGTTATGAAGTTTAATCATTACTTTAAGTCACTAAGTTTTAGCCACTATGTTTAACCATTATGTTTAATTATTATTTTAAGTCATTAAATTTAACCATTACGTTTAGTCATTATTTCAAATCATTAAATTTAACCATTAAGTTTAACCATTATTTTAAATCATTAAGTTTAATCACTAGGTTTAACCATTACTTCAAATCACTAAATTTAACCATTAGGTTTAGCCATTATTTTAAATCATTAAATTTAACTTTTAGGTTTAGCCATTAGTTTAAATCACTAAGTTTAACCAAAATCAGTAGGATTATCTATTATTTTAAGTCATTAGATTTAATTATTATTTTAAATCATTAGGTTTAGTCACTAGGTTTAGCTATTATGTTTAGCTATTATGTTTAGCTATTATTTTAAATAATTAGTTTAATTGTTATTTTAAGTCATTAAGTTCAACCACTTAGTTTAAATTTTATTTTAAGTCACTAAGTTTAACCATTAGGTTTAAACATTATTTTAAATCACTATGTTTAGTCATTATTTTAAGTCATTAAGTCTAGGCATTAAGTTTAGCCATTATTTTAAGTCATTAAATTTAGCCAATAGATTTAGCCATTATTTTAAATCATTAAGTTTAACCACTAAGTTTAACCATTTCATTAAGTTTAAACATTAGGTTTAACCACTAGTTGTCATTTAGTTTTTACTATTATGTTTAATTATGTGAAATAAAAAACTTGATAAAAGTTGAACACCTTTGATGGTGTATTCCATTGGTAAGGACTTGGTTTATCATTGTGAAGGTTTGGGGTTGAACTCCATATACTTATAACCTATGTTTAAAAGGCTAGGGTAGGTGGGTTAGGGCTATGTTTAGAAGGCTAGGGTAGATGGGTTAGGGTTATGTTTAGAAGGCTAGGGTAGGTAGGTTAAACTAAGGTAGTTCAGTGAAGTTAGGTTAAGTTGGCTAAGTTATGTTAGGTTTGGCTAACACCTACTTATCTAATGCCTTTTTTCGACCTATGTAGACCTATTTACTATTTACCTACCTACCTACCTACCTATTAATTATTAAATAATAATTTAGAAAATGATTTTAATTTAGGTATAAAATTGACCCAATCAAATGGTCCATTATCTACCAGTCAAATAGTTAGTCATTTTGTCAATCACTCTACTAGTCAAAATGACAAGGTATAACTTGGTAAAAAAGACCACTAGTCAAAATAGACATTGTCGAAACCGATTTGTCCAAAATGGCACTTTGGTCAAGTCGACCAGTGCCACTTTTGGGTCCTTTTTGACCAATTTCCTTGGTAAAAAAAATTATGATTTATAGTAGTGTTAGTTAAATAACTCATAATATAACCTATATTACATAATAGGTTTTTATTAAATAGCTTACATACATAGGCTAACTTAATAGGTGTGTTAACCTAAGTTAGTATGTTAATTAGTTAAAAAGTTAAGGAGTTATGTGTCACCTTTTGCAAAACAACTATTAATATTATAATCATAGTTACAAGTTAACAATAAATTGTTTGATACACATATGTACATGCATGTGAATTCACAACTTCAAAATCTTCATGGCACATAAAAAATTATGGCATGCCATGAAAAATATTGGTGCCATAAATTCAAGACACACAAAGATGCATGGTGTCACAAAAAATCATGGATTGCTATGAAAATTTGTGACACCTTGTTGTGAAATGGCATGCCATGTCATCATCACATGGAAGACTTAGTCATTATTCTTAGTAAAAGACAACAATATTTTCAATTAGCTAATAAATTAGATTAATTCATGAAATCAATGAGATGAATCATGATGTTAACAAATAAGACCACATCATCTTGTTGGCATATAGCATGCCATGTCATCATCATGGGAGATTGAATTGTTATTAGTTGTAAAGGTGAATGGTTCTTGCAACTAACTAACTAACTAATGAACAAAAATTGAAAAATAATATGATAATTTACCAAAAAAACCAACAAGTTGTCATATTGATTATAGTTGCAAAACCATGATGCCTTGTGGCATGTTGATATCTTTTTCCATTACTTAGTGATTGTTATGACTAAGTAGCTATAAATGTAGTTGAAAAAAACAATAGTCATTTTTGTGTCCTGTTCAAAGGGGAGGATTTGTTGTAGTGAGGGTAAAGTTTTTGGACTTGCATCTAGATGCAAAAAGGTACATTGAGGGATTTTACATAATTTTTAACATAACAATCGATCAATAAATGTTTCATTTTATTCAAAATAATGTATGAGTCATCATGTTGATTAATAATCAAATATTTTATTACCATGTATACAAAGCCAAAAATGTCTTCTACAATTGGTCCTATTTGGCTATAACATGTTTTGGCGTTGTTTATTTGCACGCAGAATGCCACATCATCATGTTGTGAGATTAAAAATCATTATTTTAGTCATAAAAATCAACACATTTTTAATTAACTAATTTAAATTTATTTAAAACATATTATTACAATTTCAAGAATAATAATATATCGATCCAAAAAAGCCCACTAGTCATCATACTAACTATAGTCACAAAACCATGACATTACAAGACATCTTAATGGCCTTTGCAACTACACAATTTTTTGGTGATTAAGTAGTTACAATTATAGTCGAAAAGGATAATAGTCGTTTCTTTGATCGATCAAAAAACCCATAATGTGTTGTATATTGAGTCCTCCATTTTCATTATTTATCACTTGGTGGCTACTAGGTTTTTGTTCTATTTTATTTTTGCTTTTATGATCTAGTGAGATAAACCTAACCTAAAGGTTAAACTTAAAGCCAAGACCAAACTAAATTTAGAAGCTTAAGTTAGATGCTAATCCTAGGTTAAAATTATGTTAAATTTAAGCTATTAGAGGTTCATTAAATTAAACCTAGGCCAAACCTAAACGTTAACCTAAATTTTTGACCTTTTAGCACATTATGAGGAGGCCAAGATTGTTATCACATTATATTTTTTTTCAAAGATACCATGTTTAAACTTCAACCATGTCATTGTTATAAAAGATTTTCATAATGTTTTTTCATATTACGGTAGGTCAAATGACAAAGAAATTACATTTTTTTTTTCAAATCATGTGATGTTAAACTTATAGTATATTTTTGAAAAATTTGTATGTCATAACATGTTTAAAAATGCAAATATATTTTTTAAATGATTGAAATGATTTTTAATCTTTATGAAATTATTAGTATCCACTAAACATCATGATTCCATATGATTATAATAAGTTTGTGATCCATGTGAAAATTGTGATAATTATCATATCACAAATGGGTTCTTGTTAAAGCGATGACCATAAGAATGTGATAAATTAAAATTTTGATAAAAAATCATTTCCAAATGGAAGATGACAAGAAATGTGGGGTGGTGCCATTTTTAAAAAAATTACTTCAAACATTTTTGGGTTGATTAATTCAAACAAAAACCTAATGCAATTTAAAACAAGAAATGGGTTTTATTATATTGAATATACCATAAATATACCCATTATTCCTTGGTTTTAATTATTATTTTTCTAATAATATTAAATAACATTAACTTTGTAAAAATCAAAATATAAAGCCCAAACACCAAAAATGAGACCCAAAATTAAATGCAACACATTTTAACGATGTATATTTTATGCACACGTCATGAAACTATTCAAGTAAATGGCAACAATTCAAGTTCAAATTTGATTACATAATTATAATTGAACAATAGTAACGAGCCATTTTGGTCGTGAAAATCATAATGGTAGGCAAATAAATAAATAGGAAGTAGGTAACTTAGGTAGGCAAGTAAGTAGGTAAGTACATAGAAAGATATGTAATTATTATTATTATAAAATAATATATAAGATTAATCTTACAAACCTACTAGGTTTCGATGGAAGTGGTGAAATGTTTGCAAATCAACTAGCCATCATGACAAAAATGATGCCATATAATCAAAAATAGGGTTTTGATATTCAATTATAATTGCATTATCACACCAAATCATTTGATGCAATGAAAAGGAAAACCTTCTTAGCAAGGTTGGACACAAATCATCCCAATTTAGATTGGATTTATTGAATCTACTTTGATTAAATTGAAATTCTTAAATTTGAATACTTTTATTTAAACTCCAGCTTGCCCAAAACCTTATAGGCAAATTGCAATTGGAATCTTCTTTCGATGATTAGTAAACTTTCACAATACAACCAAACTAATATAATTTCCCATATGGATTTTGAATTGATATGTGTTAAATTTAATAATTTAATATTTTTATATGTTAATTAGAAAGTCTATGGTTTTCTTAAAAAAGTGAAGCAATATTTGAACACTTTAAGATTTTCATATAAACTCATCATGTGAAGTAAAAAAAAAATCTTTTAACCTCCTAAGTTGTGAGAACCCACAAGAGTCATTATTGGCAACTCCACTTTTGTTGGAAACTTGAATGTTAACCTTTAATTGAGGCTTGTGAAATCATGTTAATTAAATAACGTTGAAAAATATTGACACAATGGAATATGTAACTAGGTAAGCAACCCATTGCTATAACCATACATCACCCATATTTGATTGGCACTATTTAATAATGAATTCACATGTGCAAACTACTAGTTATTTTGATGTTATTAATGATTTCATATGCCAATGATCTCTTTTATTATTAACATCGTACAAAGTTCTATAACATGAAAATTGGAAAACTCAATTTTAAGTAGTGCACTAGCATTGGCTATGTTGGCTATGACTATGCATGATACACTTTCAATGAATTGAACAAAAAAATTGTGAACAAAGACTTGAAATGTGTTGGAAATTTTTGTGTGTTCAAAACAATTTTACAAGTGTCATTCTTTGGATTTATCTAGAATCTATGGCTTCAATCATTCATGACATTATCTTGTGTGTTTTAAAAATGAATATTCCAAACCTAACTATTTCATTCCCTTCCCTTACTAACCTACATGGATATGAAAAGGCACATTAAATTTACTTTTATCATTACTTTTACCTTAACACCTATTTTTCAAATACCTTTTCAAAGTTTTCACCTATTTTACCATTATTTTTTTATTTCTTTCTCATATATCCTTTGAAAACCTCCTTTTCATAATCGAACTAAGTGATCATAAAATTAAAATTAAAAGCTTAATTTAGCTATTATGGTATATTTCATAAAATTTATAAAATGATTATAAAATGTACATTTATAAAATTATGATTAAATTCATAAACCTTCAACTTTTTTACAACTATTATTATCTTTTGCATATGCTTAGAAGACTTCCCTTTCAAAATGAAGGGTGGTTGCAAGGTAAGGTGGACCAATTCTAGCATACAAATAGTCCATAATAAGTCCATTCGATAATGTTAAAATTATAGTCTATTGTGATATCATTGTTTAAGTGGGGGATTAAAGGTGGTTAATAAGACAATAAATATTATGTGAATTAAACCCCAACTAAATAACTCTTTGATATGTTAAGAAAAAAAAAATTAAAATCCATCAAAAAATAAATCATATGGACTTTTGAGAATAAGGTCCATTTTAAAACATTTGAAAGTCCATATCTTTTTTGGGTTAAGGTTTTCTTTTAGCTTTTTAAAATATTTATGTTGTTTTTGCTTTAATATGTCATTTATTGAGTCCCTATAAAGTAACCCAAAAATATTCATAAACAAAAATGTATTTGTATAAGGCCACAAACAAAAGACTAATATATTTTTCAATTTCAAAAGTTCAATACTCTATATTTAGAGAATATATGTTACAATTTTATATGTAAATGTCTTTTTATTCAAGTTGAAAATCTTAATTCAGTGCCAAATTTGGCATCATGATGATTTTATGGCATGTTATGCATGAAACTTTGCAAAAACTTGTAATGCAACGCAAAAAGTGATTCACCTTATCTTGCATTCATCCTAAAATTAAATATAACCTATCAAAAATAAAATGATAATTTAGAATGACCATAATATTTTTTAAAAGTAAAGGATCATATAAGTAAATTTTAAAAATTAATTGAACTTTGCCTTTACCATGTACCTTTGAAATGCTTTCAAATTTTTTAAAATAATAATTTAAAAATTTCTTTATTTGTACATTAAAAATGATAATGTCTTCATCTTTGTATACTTGTTTCTCCTTAAATTTTTTTAAACATTATTATTTAATTATAATTTTTTTGAATTAACACTATATAACCTTTCCATGACCACATGGTTATAATATATTAGGTATAATATGTTTTTTAATCATCCTCCTAACCACCATTAGATAGTTTTGAAAAAAATACATAACATGATTGTGACCGGAAAGGGGGTGGTTGAACGAGGCCCTGGTGACAACTCCTGGGTTTGTGAATCTGATCTTTTGCTTTAAGGATTAAAGGAATTAAACCCGCCGGAATGGGGACGTGGGCGAGGCGGCAAGTTTATGATTTTGGGGACGTGCAACTTGTAACGGTGCATGGGAAAGCTTGAGCGGGAAGCCAAGCACGTAACGGCCGGGATGTTGAGGGGGTGGCGTTCCTGATGAGGAAGTTTTGGCTGATCGGGCTGCGCATTCGGAATGTTAGTTTTGGGGGTGTGTTGTTCTCTCTGGTGGGCGAGAGCTGCTTAGCTAGTTGTTGATTTCCTTCCGCTGCGCCAGCATCTTGCTGAGTGGCTGTGTAATCTCCTGATGCAATTTGTAAGCAAGGTGATGCTGAGGGCTGATGAGAACTCTAAGAGGTCCGAGCCTTAGATGTATGAGAGGTAGGAGAGATTTGATAGCTGAACGTGCTTCTGTGGGGATTCGTTTGCATCCGAGTTGTGGTCAGTAGAGCGTAGCTTTTATGCAGAATGAGAGGCAGGAGGGGTCTGTGCCTGCAGATCTGTTGAGAGGGCATGATGGGGTTGTCTGTGTGAGAGGATTCGTTGTGAGTTTGGTTTGCTGTTGGGCCACGTCCGAAATCTCGGAGGGTTGTTGCTGGGTTTCTAGGTGCTGGGTCCTGAGATGCCGAGAGTGAGAGTAGTGGGTAAGGAATGTGGTTTAGAGGCTCTTCGGACTGAGTGAACACTTGAGGTATCTAACCTCGCACGCATCACTGGAAGCTCCCGTTACAATCAAGATGGTGTGCATTGCAGATCGGACATGAGACAGTCCTTGTTTTGTTAATCTGATTCGGAGTACAGAGATCTGCTCCCTGTATTCCGATGTGTTGATCTTGATTTTGAGCTGACCATTCTTGTTGAAGAGTCAGGTGTTGTATACTGATGAGTTCTATAGATTGTTAGGGTGGGGATTGTGGTGCAAGTCAGAGGATCGGGGAGCTCGGATCTGATCTGGGTCTGGGCGTTCGCCATGTCCGGTTGCCTCTGTGTTGGTGCATCGCTCTCTCTCTGACTCTCTTCCCTCTCTTTTGGTGACATGATGTTTGGGTGAATTTTAATCTAGTTAGAATTTTCTATGGTAAAGCACATTGTAGGGACCCCCTTTGAGCACTTTTGATTTCAATATTATAATATGTAAAATATAAATGTTGCGAAAATGTGTACCACATTTAATTTTGAGTTTAACTCTTGGTATTAAGGACTTGTAATTTAAATTTTCACAAAATGAATGCCTTTTAATTATGCGGTTGACAAACATGGTTCAAATTATATTAAATCTCATGTGAAATGATTATTATGAATTTCATCACTACATGAATATGCATCCAAGTTTTTATGTTTAATTAGATTTTGAATGAACTTGGACAAATTTACCATGGAGACAATGGGCCCCTTATTAAATGAGACTGATTATTACATACAAGTGAATTCCTTAATCAAATTCACTAATAGTTAATTCACTAGGCTAACCCCTTAGTTCATAATTAGGTGAAACTAGCTAGGTTAAGCAAGGCACCTAGGGACCTAGGCTAGGTTAAGTTACGCATTTAGGAATTTCAATTAAGCTACTTAGGCCACTTAACCTAAACAAAACACTGAGACCACCTACCTAAGCTAGGAACTTAAACCACCTAACCCATCAACCCTAAGTTATTATACGGTATTCTAACTTGTTTCACTTTTAAACTACTTTATGTTAAACCACCAAAAAACATTTTTGGTTGTTTTAAGCTATTCCACTTTAAACTATTTTTGGATATTTCACCATATGTTATTTTATATTATTTGACCCTAGGCTATTTTTAATTTTTCTAAGCTATTTCACCTTAGGCTATTTTGATTTATTTTAGGTTATTCCACCTTAACATTGAATTAATTTATAATATTTGAAAATGACCTAAAATAGCTTGAGATATAATATTTTATAAAAGCCAAAAAAACTTAAAATGATAAAAAAAGCCTAGGTGGAATAATGAGTAATAACCTAAAACAAAATATTTTTAAATAACCTATGTCAAAATAACCTAAAATAAATTAAGGTAAAATAATTTAGGGTATATTAATTTAAGATACAATCACCTAAGTTATTTAAAGCAATAGCATAAAAAAAAACCTATTTACGATAGTGGATTATTTCAATTAGAATTGAATTATGTCAATTAATAATGGTGGCTACATAATGACCTTACAGTGACGTAACTTTAAATAAGGTGAAATGAATAGTGTGAGGTGAACCTATTTCATTTTTAAGATTACATAATGATTTAAACTAATGAATTACATGCCATTTTTTTATTCATGCAATAAGGTTCAAAATTGTTTGAATCACTTTTGGAATGCATTTGCATTTTTCTTGGGTACAAATATACTCCAACCCACCATAATATAAATTGAAAATAATTAGTTTATTTTTTAGTCTTTTGAATTATGCTTTACCATAATACACAAAAATGTTATGAAATTCATTAGTTTGACATGGTTTAAGCTCAAAATTGCACCACCTAGGAAAACATTACAAGGTGATTACATAAAAGGCATCACTATAATGCGCTTTCATTTTTTGATTTATGTTCAAATGAAAATGCTTAGTTTATGAGTTCAAACATTGGTAATGTCATCTTTCATTAAAATTTATCCCCAAATTCTCGCAATTTAGATATAATATGACGAGGATTCAAAGGAACCATTGTGCAAAGAAATTAAACCATGCTCTTGTGGTCCAAAACCAAACATTAACGTATCAAATGTTACATATAACATGGTTTGGTACATATATCAATGGGACCTTGATGTATACAATACAACTAGTTTGATATCCAAAAACCAACAAGATTGATATATAACCTTGCAATATTTCTATGGTGGGTTCAAATATGCTATAATGTACCAAAATAGGTATAACTATTATTTAATATTTCATGTTTCAAAATGGTAATTTAAGTTGGTGTTGAAATTTTTGAATTTACTTATTTAGTAACATTCATAATGTCTTATGAAAACATATGAAAGTCCAAACACAATAAAATGAAGCATTGCATTATTTTTCAAGGTTTTTTTGAAGGATTTCATTTAATTTATTTATGATTATGTGTTAGAAAAATTACATCTTGAACATATATCATGTACGTTATGTATGCATGCTCTTACCACCTACAAACGAATAACTTTTATGAGAGTCCATTTTTAAAAATCATGAATTTGAAGTAGAAAAACATTTATAAACTAAATATGTAACCATATGAATTATATTGCATATGGAAAATAATTTCATAAGCTTTAAATCTTTTTATCTTTTATGTATTGGGTCAAAACGAGATCAAATGAGCCACAAGTGTTATTTTACATTAGTCTTGCATGTCCTTTTTCCTCAAAATAATTTTTTCATAAAAATGAAGTTTTGAATGACTTTTTTTGCAATTTGTTAGGAAAAATGATTAAAATTTCCCCAATAAGTCAGTTTTTTTTCCTTAATCATTTTTGAACAAATCTGAATTTCTCAAAATGTATAGATTCCTTGCAGATTCTATGTTTCATCTTGAAAAATGATGATAATTTCAAATTGTACCAAAAAATGTTAATTTTCTGTTGTTGAAATTAATGTAATATAAAATAAAATATTTTTAATACATCACGTACATTATACCCAATTTATATGTGGTAAAACACTTTTGAAGTTTTCAAATTTATAATGTACATAGTTTGAATTTTCAAAGTTTTAGGAGTGATGGATGGTGTAGGATGATTATGCATGATTAAAAAAAGGGCTTGCATGAAATGCTCAAATTTAGTTATGGAAACACATGATCAAAAAACATTTTAATACTAGATTGTGTTTTAGTTGATTCAAAAACAAATCTGACACTCATCATTAAAAAAATGAACATTTGATTTGTTTTCATGGGAAAACAAATAGAAGAAAAAAAAGATGTTTTTGGGTTTCAAAATTAAAACAAACAAGATGTGCACTACAACTCAAGTAAATGAACCATCAAGTTGTTACATCTAAGCTTTTATGAACTCCTATCATCTCATTAATATTAACTTTTCTGTATCTAAACCTTCAATATAAATTACACCTTCTCCATCCTACTAATTGAACCTACTACCCTACTTTGCCCCTACTTTGCAGTTAGTTTTTACAACCAAGTGTTGGATTGAATTAACTTTATGTCAAAGGAACTTTCAACACATGCTAGATCTTGAAGTCATTTAAATTTTCAATCCATAATCCTAAATTAAATAAAAATATATAATTATTATGGAACAACCAATTCATGGGAGCTTGTATTTTTACTAATGTAATTTTCTAATACATAAAAAAATGAGCCCCCAAAAGACTATGTGGGCTCCTTTTATTGTGTTTAGACCCATGGATAAGTTTGAATTAATCAATTTATTAATGAAAAAATGTACTCAATGTTTTTGTTACTTAAGGGATTTGGTTTTTTTTTAAATGACATATTTTTGGGTCATAAGACTTTTTTGAAAAATCACAATGACTATCATGAAATCAAAATGTTGTCTTTTGAATATTCAATTATGTTTTTCCATGTTAGTTTCAAGGGCTATCTGGTTGCATTCTAAGGACTTGCTTAAGGGAACATCATTGGCTCCTCATAGAATGATTGCACCTTAGTACTCTTGTTATTCCATTTGGTGATCTAAGGGTACTTTTGTTGATATTTGACATGCCTAGTATATATTTTAGAATGCACTATAAATTAAAGGAGTAGTGTTGTCCCTTCTCATTGGGGCATGTGACACTATAGCAAGTGGTGTGACAAGTTATTCACAACCGGTTGTTACTTGTATTGATGATCTTGGTGAAGAACTTCATTTTTGTTATGTTAGAAAATTGGGAGTAACATCTCCATACACATCGTCTATTTGGGCCTATTTGGACCTATATCAATGTTTGCCACATCTAACATACACCATTACTTAACCCCCCACTCCCCACTCATAAACATGAAAAAAAAATGCACAATATAAAGTGGGAGACTAGTTAAATCATGTCATCAACTAGGTCAATAAAAATAAAATCATTTCCATTTGTTGGCCTTCCTTGACAACATTATGTACAAACAAAGTTTCACATTATTTCGATGTTATACTTCATTCAAAATATAGTGTACATGCAATTTTACCATTTTTGGTGGAATTGTTAAAGAGCTAAAAAAAAATTGCTTCTTTTCACTTCAATTCTATGTGTAAAGAATTTCTTAAAAACAATTTTGTGTTGAGTTGATTTTTGGTCTACACAACATTGTTACACTTTATGTGTCATCAATTTAGAGAATTCTTGAATTTTATTATTAGATTCAAGAAATGGTTACAATGTTAAAGCTTGTTCAAATGTGATTTGTCATTTTAGTGGCAATAAAATGTCATCATTGAAATAGTATACCAACATCATCGGTATTGGTTGGTATCAAACTTTGAAACTCACAACTATGGTTAGTAATAATGAGTGTTACACAAATAATCAAAGTATTTATACTAATGTTGAATCAAATGTTGAATTGAATCTGAAATTTTTTCATCTACCATGATCCAAGTAGCAAATCCTTCAAAATTTTAAATTTAGTGACCCAATTAGTGTCTCTAAAATACTATAGCCACCCAAAATTGGTCTACACTGTTTGATACATGGTACACATTGGTTCACCTAGATTCCCAACAAAGAAGAGACCCAACCAAATGCTTCACAATTCATAGAACTCCAAGCAATCAACACAAATCTTGAAACTCTTAAACATTGACAAGAACATCAAATCCAATTTGAAAACATCATTCACCGATTTGCAACTCCAAAAGATATGCTAGTTATTGACTTGCAAAAGAAAATGAAATTAAAAAAAGAATCTTCAATCCATGGCTTTTTACATTCATCAAGCACTAAATATTAAGCTAGTAGAGACTCTATTGCTCATTCATGACAATAATTTTTCAAAAGGCAACTTTATGTAGTGAAAAAAGAAAAGGGAAACTAAAGTTCTAGTACTTATATACACATAAATTGGATATCAATAGGCAAGAGATGTCTTTCTTCTTCACTCACAATCTTTGTTGGCCTTGCCTCTACCAAGGCAAGGATAGTGTGTTTAGATTCATTATAGAGTATAGCAACTTAAGGGATTTTGGCCCCTAGGTAATAAATAATAGGTCTACTTTTATACGAAGATTTTTGAAAGATGATATTTTTGGCTTGTGTTGAAACTTGAGATTGGTTATAGAGTTATAATAATATCTTAAAGGATTTTGGTTTCTTTTAGAGGATTTTATTTTGAAGATTATATTTTTGCATGATGAAATATTTGAGTTTCCATAATTCTTCTTTTGCCCTAAGATACTTTTTAATGTAAACGGCAAGGCTACAGTGTGACACGCCCCTTGTTTTATGAATGAAGAAAGGTCTTGAAGCCTTTAGCCCACAAGTGCAAGCAAGCAAAATCTTAATTACAAGTTGTAGCATTGCTTATGTACCTGGGTGATAAAACATGATAAAACTACACATTAGTGCACATCTTCTCTGGTGTCCATATGTTAATCAAAATTAGCAATCTAACAGATAGAGCTTCTAGATAATTATTTTTAATTCTCAAAAATTGCCTTATTGCTCATTTGGCTATTTCAAGTTATTGTGGTACAAATGTGGCAAAAACTGCCCAAATGGATTTTTTCCATTTTTCCGTTGTATAAAATCTTAGGCCCATTTTGGGGCTAAAAAATCTTGCAAAATTTCACATATGAAAATTAAATGCTTGAACTCTAGATGTAACATATGGGCTATGTGTAATAATACCCTAGTACATAAATGGCTTTGGGATTAATTATCGTTTTTTTTTTGTCCCCCAAAATTTTGGAAGATTTCAACCCACTTTATGTCAATAATTTCAAGGACTACAAGATCATCAACAAACACCCAACCCATGTTCTCCTAAATTGTGGAGCACATGGGACCCTTTGCATTTTGTGTACACATAACTTTCAATTTGCATTCCTATAATTCTCGTGGATGTTGCATTTTCAGTTTGTGCAAGTTTGCTTGCAATATGACCTAAATTTGTGCCATTTGTAAAAATCGACAAAATCAAAAAGCCATTAGACAATATCCATGGACATGTTGAAATCTTATAAATTAACTTAACTTAAACCTTGATGATAATTATGTAGTCTGGTCCACTAGGTTATAACTTGATAATATTACTTGGTTTGAAAAAGAATTTTTGTGATCAAAGAATTGACTAGATTGTATTTAAGTTTCACTTTTGTATTTAGAATAAATATTTTATTTTTTAAAAAAAAATTAGCTTTGGTTTGGCTCATTTATTGGCTTTAAAATATATTTCACCATGCAAAAATGTAATCTTCAAAAAAACCTCTAAAAAAAAAACCAAAATCCTTCAAGATATTATAACTCGATAACTAATCTCAAGTTTCAACACAAGCCAAAATATATCATCTTTCAAAAATCCTCATAAAATAAAAATAGACCTATTATTATTATTATTACCTAGGGGCCTATAAAAATCCCTTAAGCTACTATACTCTAGAATGAATCTAAACACTAACAATTATCCTTGCCTCTACCAAGGCAAGGCCAACAAACCTGGTACACAACACCAAGACGGTGTAGTAAAGTTAGTTACTAAAGCTCATGACCAAGGTAGCACCCACATGCATATCAGAGTTTGCGTGCACAACTCCTTTAGTAAAGGATTTATGTAATGTGGGATGTACTAGATGACCAGAAGAAATTATTGACATCGAATGTAACTTAAGCACGGCAACAATAAACGAGCATCCACGAGTGCTACCATCCATTGGATTGGATGCCCATTACTAGTCAGTTGTGGATGAACCTTAACTGAGTTAATATTTGGTTTCACCATGGTAACCAATTTTGTAAGAAATAGGTCTCATATATATATATATAGGTAGATAGATAGCTAGGGAAATAGGTAATTACCAAAGTAAGTAAATGGCTTAATACATAGATAAGGGCTATTTTTTACTTCCTACCTAGTAACAACCTGCTTGTGGGTTGTTAGTAAATAAGTAGTTTAAAAAAAGAAAAAGAAAAGCAACTGAGCTAACCACCATGGTTAACTGAACTGAAACCCAACAGAAAACTGTTTCCTGAGCATTTGCCATCCATCCTTCACAGTGTGCTGGTGGGTGCTGGTTCACTCTGGCCATTAAGTACTTAGGTTTTTTTTTAAAAGGATGTCAATGGCTGGCAAATTGCTGGTACCTGTCAGGCCCAACTGGTTGAGCTTTGACTTAGATTCCTCTGTCCCCTTTGTTTTTGTGGGCAATCTTTTTTGTCTTTTTGCCCCAACCTACTTACCATTATAACCTATGCAGTAGCTGCCTGGCTAAACAATGCACTGGCAAAAGGTCTTTGAATAACACTACCAAGAAATTCTACAAGTGGAAGGGAAAGCTTGTGGAAGGCTCCATTTTTTTGCATTGAGAGAGAGAGAGAGAGAGAATAAATTATTAACATTATGCCATTTGTGACATGCTAACATTTTCTTTAAAAAAAGCACGGTTTATTGGAGCAAGTCATCTATCTACCGTACCCTAAGGGTGAGTTTTGTCATTAAATAATCCCCAAAATATTGAAATGAACCTATATAAAAAAAATATGAAATTGACATGTTGAAAATCATCATAATTATCGTATGGCTACACCTTGAATAATTTCATTTACTCATATCACAATATTATAGTAGATGATGGAAAAAATTATAATTTCAAAATAAAAAAAAATAAAAATATATATATACTTTTAAATATAAATATAAATATATATATTTGTCAATGTGGAAACTGACCCTAGGCTATGGTAATCAGTGTGGTTCTTAAATATGTGCCATTGGGTTCTTCTCAATCCATCTGATCATGTCAGTCCAGTCTAGTGCTTTTTGGTAGCTTGGTTTTCAGACTTCACCTCTGTCAAGGGTCAGTAGTGTAGTCTCATGGTGAAGAGATTCTTACTGAGGATTGCTTACTCAACAATAAAGTTATCCCACAAAGTCAAGAAACCCAAAGAGCAGAACCTTGAGTGGTGTTTTCTCTGAATCTAAGGATGGTGGTGAACAAAACAACAGGATGGGACAAACCCTAAACCCTAAACCCTAACACAAGACAAAATTCAAATGTTTTCCTCAACCCATTTAAAATTCAAGGTTTATGGGTACTTCTTGATGGGAACTTAATTGATTACATAATGTTTTTATCGAAGAGCTTAGTTAGCAACTTCTTAAGTACTCAAAACTTTAATAGTCTGAAATAGATCATTTAAATAGTCATTAGTTGGTATAAACACTCACCGTTCAAAAGAATATCTAAAGATTACATAAGAAGTTATATAGGATTCATGTAGGGACTATCTATGGGAAAATTTTAAGGGTCTACCAAGATTATGGGATTCCTAAAGATTATTTAAGGACTTACCTAAGGTCTACCTAAGGAATTGAAGGAAACATCTAAAGACTTGTGTAAGCTATGGGACATCCTACCTTAGGGGTTATTTAAGGATTATCAAAAGTTTACATAGGGGGTTACCTTAGGGAGACACCTAGAGACCTATTTAAGTTATGGGACAATTAAAGGTTACTTAAAAAACTACATATAATCCTTATGTATTTTTAAAAAACTTATTTAAATAGTTCTTAAATAGTCTTTTATGTAATTCTTAACTTAGGAAATCTTGACACAATTTCTCAAATAGTTTCCTAAGTAGGCCTTCAATAAATCCCTAGGTATTCCTTCATTTAAGAAATTCCTAAATAGTCTTTTAGGTGAGTCTTATGTAACCCCCTAATTAGTTCCTAGGTATCCCTTAATCAAGGTAAACCTTTCAATAGTCCCTAAGTATTCCTTAGGCAATCCCTTAGATACTAGCCACTAAATATTTTAAAATTTAAAAAGTCTTTTTATAGCCCCCTAGGTACACCCTATGTAACTTTTTAAATAGCTCTTAAGTAGTCTTATGTAGCCCCCCCATGTAAGCTTTTGATTGTCCTTATCTTAGGTAATTAAATAGGTAAGTAATCCATAGGTAGGAACATAGGCAAGCCTAACCTAATTAACCCCTTACCAAGTAGTCCCTTAGTCACCATAATTTATGTCGACTGTATTGTGGTTAAAAAAGTGATTATGGTAATCACTTTTGAAAATTTTATGCTTAGTATTGAGGATTTGAAGTCACTTCAAGTGTAAGATTTTAAAAACTTTCTTTTTTAGTTTTCTTAACAATGAGTCACCTAGGACATAAAGCATTAGGAACTTTCCTATTTAATTTTTTATTTCTTAATATATAAATAGGTGTTTGGATTTTATTGAAGCCATTTTCATTTGAATAGAATGAAGCTTGTTGTATTATGCTAAAAGTTTCATAGAATAAATTTGAGAATTAAAAAATTAAAAGATTGGTGGAAAAACGTTCAATGTTTAATGCATAGTTTTATGCATACGTAGAAGTCATGATAAAAATGTTGAATTAAATATGCATAGAAACTAAATATGTGAATAAATATTTGTGAGATGAAAAACATAAATCCTCATAGCTATGTAACAAAAAAGATATAATCTCAATTGGTTTCTATTCACATACCCATGATCAAGAAGGATATTTTCCTAAGGCAACAATGGGTGATGAAACACACTTAAGAAAAGAATTTTACCCAACCAATGAGGCGATGCAACATCCACCCAAAAGGCCCAAGTTTTTTTCCTTTGGGGAACAAGGTGGGTGGGGTTGGGATTTTTCAGATTGTGATGTTCCCAATGTGCTCAATCCATGTGTGTTTAATAGATTTGCAACATGTTCCCAAATTCCAAATGTGTTGTTCATTATGTTCCCAATAGCACATTATACCGTAAGCTTTGCCCAAAGTTGAACTCTCATAAGCTTAACAAGTGGGTCAAAGGGAAACACTTTACAATGTTTTAAAATAAAAATGGCAGTATAATTTATATTTTGGGAGTGCAAATTTATATTTTGGGGGAAGTGTCAAAGTTTTCAGAATTTTCTTTGATGGGGGCCAATCAAAGTGTCTCCTCATTGCATAAACAAAATTGAACTTTGAATTTATGCACATCCCTCAACTGGTATCCCTCAATAGGTACCCCACAAATGGTATTCTTTCTTTCTTTCTTTCTTGCCAGTGGTTGGAGAGGTTGTTGGCTGCCCCTCTGGATGGAGCAAGTTGGAAAAGTATAATGCATGTACACACAAATTTAACTTGTAATCTATGGATATGTTCATCCCAAAAGTATTTGACCAAAAAACTTTGTGCCTAAAGCTTTAGGTGTGAGCAAATATCTTATAAGCACATCAATTACAAATGTATCATGGAGATTGGGTGTTCCAGGTTCTGGATTGTTTTGTTAAATTGGAAGAGAGATAGATGATGCTGGAACATTCAATCTTTCCTTCTGCAATGATATTGATGAGTCAGTACTGAGAATTTTTTGCCCTTTTCCTTTGGTTTTTGGCCACACCAATGTTTTTTGGGAGCTTGAACAGGAGGTTATGCAGTTTGGACAATTGGGTGGGTGGTTGGGTACATTGGTTTTTTGCATTGAAGACAAAAGCTGCCAACAAACAATCTTCAAAAAGCTAACTTCCTTTCAATAAAGTAGCTTGCGGCTTCTTTAGCTGGATTTGCTGAGTCTAGCTGGCCCTCTATGGTGAAATAGAGAACATGTCGTCCGGAACAATTTTGATCATCTGGGACACTGCAAAAAGTTAGGCTTCTGCTTCCATTTCATCATGTGTACAGATAGAGAACAAAAGACTTTTTCATTCTAGTTGAAGCACAAATGCATGTTTGCAGTTTGCACTTTTGTGTATATTATTCCAGAGCCCACCATAATTGGAACTCTTTTCCAATCCGTTTTCATTCCCAAGTGGATGTAGCCTTGGTCACAATTAGTCACAACTTTCCACAAAGGTGTAACTTAGCAAATTTAGCAAAGGGGAAAAGTTCTTGCTCAAGATTGGTACGACTTCTCAGGATTGGTTTCTTCCTTTAATGGTCTAGATTTTACTTGCATGCATAAATATAATCTGATATTTTTTTCCTTCAGCTTTATCAGTAAAAGTTTGGGATGTAATTGAAGGCACACAGAAGGACATCAGCAAAAAGCTCTGGTAGCCATTCAAAAATTGTAAGCTTTTCTAAGTGCAATCATGGGCTAGTTGGGGCTGCTGTCTACGAGTGCTGGACTGGTATGGTTCAACTATACATATACAATATAGGTATTAGTATGCCTGCCGAAGTGTTGTTTTTTTGGGTTAAATTTTGCCAATTTTTGACAAAGAAATTGGGGAACTTTGTTTTTTCCTAGTGTAATTTTGCCTAAATTTTCTCCAAAATTTCGATACAAAAAAAAAATTGGGGAAAATAAACACCTCTATGTGGTAGATGGACCTAGGTATGAGGTAAATACAATCTAAGGTGAGTCATTCGTGACATATACTGTAACACTCTATATAAGTCCACATTTGTAGTGTTAGAATGGCAATGGCATTAGGTTTTCACACCCCTAGTAACTATGACAACAGGTGCAACTTCTTCAATTCAATGTTGTAGCTACAGGTTGCAACAATTTCATAAGAAAAAAATTTGCTTTCATGAATGAAGGCTCCTAAGGTATATGCATATTGCAATTCAACAAATGTCATATTTGCCTAAGTTGCCCCCTTCTGGGTGCATGACTTTTGATGGTGTCCTTAATTGCAACCCATACATATTATTTCTTGATGACTGTGGTTGTTGTCAGTCTTTTGTGGCATTTAAATTTATATGTGTAGCCCTAATATAAAAAGAAGACAAAAATTTTACCACAATTATCATGTACATACTCATATATTATTATAGCCTAAAATGAAGTATTTAAAAAATTTCACTGGTAGTACTACCTGATGTTAGAGTCAGCACTTTGTCCAAAGAGCACAAAAAACACCAAAAACATAATATAAACTTATTATACTTCATACAGAAAGCTCCAATTGAAGCTAAAAGAATCAAATCCCCAAGCAGATCATGACTCAGGTCTTTCCAAATGGAAAACTAAATGTATTAAAAAAATAGGTTCAAACTTGTAAACATGTGGATGTTGTACATGATTTCGCATTCCGAATTTGGAATGGGTTCAAAATGATGTCAACATCAAGTTGAAGACATTTACTTACAAACAACAAGAAGACTTCAAAGCTCGAATACAATGTTAATTTTCCATCACACTTTCAAGTCTAGCTTAAGATTCTTTGTGCATCTAGCTTGCAAATTGTTGTTTTCCAATAGCTAGATACATGTACATTACAATGATCTTAAAAAAATGTGTTTGGCTGTTGTTGCATTCAAAAATTGTTGGAAAAAAGTAAGAAATGGTGCTCAAGAATTATATATATTAAATAGATTTCAATGGGTGGGTCATCAATGGCAACTGGGGAGAGAGCTCATGCAAAAACAAGCTAACCCTGGATGTTATGTTGTGTACATGCCTGAGAAAATTATGAAAGCCTGGAATGGCTGCTGGCAAGTTGGCTGCTGTCAAGAATTGTGCAACCTAGTTCATCCTGGCATTGAGCTGCAGAGGGATGAAAAAGAAGAAGAAGTTGCAATCTGCTGTTAGAGATTTGTACAGGCGCCTGCGTGCGTGCGTGCGTGCATGCAAGCATACAGCACTGGTCAAGTAGTGACTTTGGTGCAAAATCGGAGCACCAAGCAAGCAAGCGAGCAAGCAAGCAAAGAAGAATTGATCTGTACAATTGTCATGCAGGTCGTCTACAAGCTAGCTATCTAGCTACTATGGTGCGCAGCAGGCAATGCCGCTGCTGTTATTATATATGTATATAACTTATGTACAAAGAAATTATTCATTTGTTAGGACCATGTATCCCACCACAGCATGCTGTTGCAGACCGCACCAGAAGCAGAAGCAGCAGCAGTTGCTTTTTCGACATCCAATTGTGACAAAAAGAAATTGTTGCAAGAGTGATCAGCAAGAGGATCTGGTACTGTGAAAGTACTGATCTTATCTACTGCTGCTGCTGGTGGCGCCGTGAAGATGTTGTGTAGGCCGGGACTGCATGAGTTGCCTTGATCCGGTGTCAGCATTACTACTCGCTGTGATGGCGGAGGCAGCAGCATATTCAGACTAGTGTGGATTGTTGTTTTTGTTGTTGTTGTGCCTGGACTGTCTGTGTTGAGGATTTCGCTGGAATTGCTGCAGCTGTCTTTTTCTGCGGTGCAGCTTGTGGATTGCTCCTCATGATCCAACTGCTGTAGTACCATGACCTGCTGCTGCTCCTCCTCCTCCTCCTCCTGCAGCTTCTGTGTTGATGATGACGGTAATATCATTACTGTCGCAGTCTCACGACTCCCGGACCGAGATGGCTCCTGCAGTAGCGCATGCTGCTCATTCTTTCGGCCTGACAAACGCTGAACCTGTTGCAACAGAAGAGAAGCACATACCAGCTGCTGGTGAGTAAGCAGCTTGAACAGTAGAAGAAGAATTCGGGATTAGAGCTTGTCGAGGAGGATGATCAGAGGATGCGGTCAGACGTGTGAAGAATTCAGAAGAAGAAGAAGAATTTTATTCACCTCGGTCTTCAGGCTTTCTTTCTCTTGGACAATAGCTTCAAACTGGGCCTTCAATCTGCTGTAATCCAATGACAACACTTCGTAGTCGCGCTCCAGCTGTTTTGTTTTCCAGCGAGCGCGTCTATTCTGGAACCAAACTGCGACTTGCCGCGGCTGAAGACCCAACTCCATGGCCAGCTGCATTTTTCTCTCCGGCTCCAACTTGTTATCCAGGTCGAAGTTCGTCTCCAGCGACCGCACTTGCTCGAATGTGAGGCGTCTCTTCTTCGACTCCACAATATTATTGCTGCTGCTAGGACTAGAGCACATGAACTGCAGCTCGTCGGCGCCTGCTGCTGCCGCACCATATTCCTCACCCACTGCCTCATATAATAATTCCACCGGCGGAGAAGAAGAACAACTGTCAAACGAAGGATAGTCGAAGAGAGCGTGACGCTTCTGACCACAACGTCTAGTGTGCCCGATCACCGCATCTTCCAAGCTGCCTCCGAGTCCAACATTAGGAGTCACTACTGCACAAATCAGATCACACATGATGAGGAAGGAATCCGCTGTCTATCTGTGAGTCAGTCTGCATATTCCAGAAGTAACTTTGCAGAAGAAGAAGAAGATTTCGCTGCTCCAAAGCAAGCTCTCACCTTTTGACAATTTTCTGATCATCAGAAGCGAAGAGCCTTACCTTGGAGACTACCCATGTCAGAGCAGGAAGAAGCAAACATCGCCACCAACGAGTCTCCGGGGTCGCTGCTCTCCGCGGCGTTCCGCATAAACGACTGCGGGAACACATTTTCATGCGCACCGAAACCTCTCATCATAGCGCTAGTGGCCGCCATATGTTGTACTTTTCAAAAAAAAATTAGTGGTTGAATCCGTGCGAGAAGAGTTGCTAAACCAGCAGCTGCTGCTTGCCCGCTGCTGGCGACAATATTATTATATTAATCTCGTCGGCGTGATCCACGCGCGACCCTCTTGCAAGAGTTGGTTATAATTAGTCCCGGCCTGTGATACTTCCAACCGGAAGCTAGTGCTCTCAATCAACGGACAGCTTGTTGCAGCAGACTGTGTCCAATACGTCGTCACACTGCACATTGCTCCAGTGCCCACCGGAGAAGTCTAAAAAAGAAGAAGAAGAAGCAGCAGCACAGGAAGAAGAAGTTGCAGCTGAGATGTTTGAAGAGCTATTGAAGCTGAGATGTGGAAGACACACAATATGGAGACACAGATCAGCTTGGGAAGAAGAGACACTACTCCTCCTCCTTCAGTGCAATGTTGACCATAAATATCTTGATTCACGTCGAGAACTTTCTAAACAGATCTCAAAAAACAATTTGCAGGCAAACAACATCCGCACAATAACAAAAACAATAATAATAACAACAAGTTGTTCATTCTTTTGGTGCAGTAGTCAGTCATGAGACAGACGTCCAGACATACAAAAGAGGAAGAAGAACAACAACAACTACGACAACGACAACGACAACAGCAACGTCAAGACTTCTACAAAACAAAGTCAATGCTAGAGCGAGCTTGCTGCTGCACTGACTAGAAGGAAGTCCTGAAGGAAGGAAGGAAGACAGGCGTGGTCCCACTGCCCGCCAACAACGTCGTCGTCGTCCTCGACAAGACAGACCGGCACAACAGCAGCAGCTGCTATATAAACACAAAAACAAAAACCACCAAACCACGCACTACCTCTGCACACCCTACTACCTATGTACCTACCTACCTACCTACCTACCTATTTCCTTACCTACCTACCTTTCATCAAGTGATACCTACTTGTCTAACTACCTACTTACCTATTTACTTACCTCTCATCAAGTGGTTCGTACCTACTTACTTACTCCTACTTACCTATTTACATACCTCCCATCCCACCAAGTAGTTGGTACCCATGCACCTACTCCTACTTACCTATTTACTTACCTCCCATCCCATCATGTGGTTGGTACCTACCTACCTACTCCAACTTAACCTATTTACTTACCTCCCATCCCATCAAGTGGTTGGTACCTACCTACCTACTCCTACTTACCTATTTACTTACCTCCCATCCCATCAAAGTGGTTGGTACCTACCTACCTACTCCTACTTACCTATTTACTAACCTCCCTTCCCATCAAGTGGTTGGTACCTACCTACCCACTCTTACTTACCTATTTACTTACCTCCCATCCCATCAAGTGGTTGGTACCTACTTACCTATTTAAACCCTATAAAATTTCTTTGAAATTTTAGACGCATCAATTAATCAATTTCAGTATTAAAGTAGTAATAACTCAGGTTATCAATTTACTCCCACAAAAAATATTTTGTGCATAAATATGTGTTCTCAAATACCCACCTTGAGAGTCACTGGATATGTATTACCTAGGTCAGGTAGATTATAGTGGTTTTTTTTTTTTTAATATTTATTTTTTTCCTATCATAAACATGTTTAAGATTTTAGGATTGATAACCTACTTGGATGAAAATTTCAAATTTTCATCTGATTAGGTTAATAAATTTGGAAAATTAAATACCCCCTTCCATAAGGCTCTTGCTAGTTAGACTTTGGAAATGATATGTACCCAGTTATATACCAATTTTCAATAAAAAAATCAATAATTGGTTGGTAGGTTATAAATGCTCAAGTTGGTAGCTAGTTGTCTTCTAAACAACCGTCCAACACAAGTTATCAACAATAGCAGCTTTACATTACCTCAAATACCTTACCATTAATAAGGTAGATATTTTTTAAAATTTTAATTAACAAATGCATTTGAAGATTGAAAACTTATATATATATATAATATTATTTTTTAGCAAAACCTTTCATGAATTAATTTGTCCCAAATATCAATCATAGCTACAATACACAATTGAACCCTACTTATTATAAGGTTTGTGTTTTACACTAGTCCTTATGACCTACCCTTAACACTACTACTACCAAGTTACTACTTATTAGTACTCATATTACAACTTTCTTTTGAAGAAATTTCATGTGCTATTTCTAGCCAAATATGGCTAAAGTGTCTTGCCAATTCAGCTATATCACAAACCCTAAAAGAAAAAAAAAATTCAAAAAAAAAAAAAAACAAAAAAACCTATTACTTCCTATTAGCAATAAGTTACAACTTACAAACTTCTTACAAGGGCTTGAAGTTGGACGGTGCAATTTCATGTGATATAAATTTATGGATCACTAGGTCAAAAATTTCCACCTCCCTCCAATATTCTGTAATGTGGGCTATTATAGGCTATGAAATTCTTTTGAGATTCGTACATCCACCGAATGTTTTGGTGAGTGCTAGGTGGGAGTTGAGAATATCAACCAAAGCTAAGTCATGGAGTCTTTTTGTGCAAAAAGGAGAAAGGAATGTGCTCATGTGACATTTTGTCTTTTGTTATGTTTTTCTAGGTATTTTGTTTTCAGCGTACAAAGTTTGCAACTGAAGAAGAAGAAGAAGTAAAATGAAAACAATGATAGAAATGACAAATTTTGTATCACCGAAATTGTAAAAAACCTTTCAAATCCTGGAAACTTTTTAATGTACAATTTCTTCAATGGAAATTGAAGCACAAAGCTCTCCTTTGCACAACAACACAATTTTATAATTATGTTTACAACCGCATATCACCATAGATTTTGCATTTTGGTGGAAATTTTAGCCTTTTTTTGGTGAAAAATATTTTGAAAAAAGAATGTTGTGTCAAATTTACTTTTTCAAAAAAATTCCCCCAAAAAGAAACATTAATCACCAAAATTTGCCTACAAAATGAAAGGGTGCTTATGATATTTTACTTTGATATTTTGAATATTGCCAAATTTAGGTAAATATACTTATGGATGATCACAACTTCAGCAACATGACAAAATTTTAAATTGATGACACTTGCAACTTTAAATTGATTGTTGTTATCATTGATTCAAATATTTGGCTAATTTTTTCCAAAAAATGACCCAATTAATCAAACTAGCATAAAAATAAATTAAAAAATCACTTCTTTATGGTTGGAAAGGGGAAAAAAAAAGGACAAAATTTGTTGGAGAAATGAACACGGAATGTTTTGGCTGGCTACAAAAACCCACTTCGAAACTAGAAAACTTTCCATACTCAAGTGGAAATTATACACATCCGAAAAGGGGGACACTCAATGAACCGACCAAATGGACTAAAACGTTTCCAGACTTGTTTTTCTTGTTTTCGTTCAACAAACAAAAGCTTGATGTTCGGGGACGACTTTGCCTGCGTGCGTGCGGGGGAGTGGGTTCAGAGAGGACGATAAAATAGTGCATCTAACAACAGTCAAGACAATCATATCCCAAAAAAAAAAAAAAAAATTAATTCTTTCCTGTTCGGCACTCAACTGAGAGTGCGTGAGTGAGTGAGAGTGATACCAAACGGTATCATTAGTCGATAGGACCCATGCCGTATAAACTGCCAAAAAGTTGCACACCTTTTCGACGTAACTTTGACTACAAAAGAGATATCGAACATGCGTAGTAGGGCCAATAAATGGGTCATTCGAAAAACAAAGTGGTTGTCAGTCAGTCCGGCTCGAGCAGAATCATCAACCACAATACCCCCCCACATGAGGCAATGTTAATAGCAAATAGTGACTGGCCGTCGTCACCCTCTATGGAAGTAGTTTGAAAAAAGCTTCTACGACAAAGAAGAAGGAAAAACAAAACTTAAAGTTCCGTAACATTCGAAAGCACACAAAGAAGCCAACGAAAAAAGGAGCCTACAATAAATTCTTAGAAAAAAAGTTCTACAATGAAGAAAGTAGCAACCGAAGAATTTTTATTTATTTTTTTGGGTCACCTTCATACTAAGATACAAAGTTTGTATACTCTACAAAAGCTGGGCAAAATCGTACCCGAGGACAAGTGAAACAAGGGGTGTGTGGCCTTGCCATTTATGTACATGAAAACGTATCTTAAGGCAAAAAAGAAGACTTATGAAAACTCAAATATTTCACCATGCAAAAATTATAATCTTCAAAAAAAAAATCCTCTAAAAGAAACTAAAATCCTTCAAGATATTATTATAACTCTGTAACTAATCTCAAGTCTCAACACAAGCCCAAATATCATCTTTCAAAAATCCTCATATAAAATTAAAGTAGACCTATTATTATCTAGGGGCCCAAATCCCTTAAGCTACCATACTCTAGAATGAATCTAAACACAATATATCCTTGCCTTGATTTTTTGGCATGGCCAAAAAATTGTTTAAACAAAAAGGATTAAAAAAACTACCTAAGCACAAGTGATCTTTTGCGGCTAATTGAGTTCTCCATACACACACATGGTGATACTATGTCACATATATCATTTATTTAATTTGCAATGCTTGTGCATGTATTTGAATGTCTAAGGAATTGCCTATGGATTATTTTCTTAAATTAATATTTTGGAATCAGACAACTACGGGTCCTGGTCATTTGAGAATCCCTAAAGAACTGGCAGTTTTGGAGGTTATCGTCCCTTTTTTGTGACAAATTTTTGACATTTTGTGGAAGAAAGAAGAGAGAGAGCCAGCAAGATGTACAAAGAATGTTTTTTTGAAAAAAAGGGCCAAAATTCATCTGATCTCAAAAGAAATTTTTTAAATTACCATAGTTTTGCCATATGCTCCAACAAGTAGCCACAATATAATTGTGTTTAATCATAGATGTAGTGTATAATTTATTTTTAAAATATGTGTTCAAATTTTTTTAAAGGGCGTTTGGTGAGTAAAACGTGGTTTGAGAGTAATTATAGCAATAATACTTTGTCAAAGCAATGAAAGTGTAGCACCCGTAGCGTAGCATAGGCGTTTAGGAAAAAGGAAACATAGGGGGCGAAATTAATTTTTGCATCAAAATTAATGCAAAATTCAATTTCACTCCTCATTAATTTCGTTTATAAAATATTCAGCCCCTATTATTGATTTTTTGCCTTATCAAGATCAAACTAGTCAAATGCACCCCCTAACCATGAGACTTTACAGATAACTTTAATATGACAAAAAAATAAAGAAAAATTTACTTAACTAGGTGTTTTAATTATTTGGTTTGGTTTAATGTGTGATATAAAATAGATTCATAAAAGGTCATAAGAGGGGAGAAACTTGTCCAAACTACCAACAAGCTATGAAGTTTAACTCCAAAACTTTTCAAAGCTTCTATCACCAAACAATACTTGAATAAGTTGCCTATTAAGTAATGAACATAACAACACCACTACAACTAATTAAGCACTCTTCATCAACTTTCTTAAGCAACGAACCTGCCTACACCACCACAAGGGAGATGGTGGTGCCTCTCATTGTTGGAATTTTTTTTATCCTCCAAACGGTTATACACCCATAACCATGGATAATTCTAACCCCTATTATCTTGGTGAAATCTTGGCCATAGAAGCACTCTTGAATGATTATAGTTCCAAAACAAGAGGATTTTAAACTTGGCTTCGTTTTAAATAGGGTAAATTTGCACTATTCAATCGTGGACAATTTGTTTGTAGGATTCCATATGTTTGTTTTTAGGTTGCAAATTGTTGGTTCAAAGGCTTGAAAGTGTATATAGTTTGATCCCCCCCTAACTTCTAGATGGAATATATTTTCAATCCTTGATCGATTTACACAATGTTCAAGGCATTGGAAGCACTAGGTGGAAGGCTACAAATGTTTCTTTAATTTCAAGGCAATTGTGGGCACTAATTAATACTTCCTTCATGGTAGTACTAATATTTGTGTAGGTGCCACTATCTATAAAGGACCATTCTTAGTTGGTGAGATTTTTAGTGCTCTTGTTTGTGGGTTTACTTATCCTTGGGCACATGACCCTTTTTATGTTCAATTTAACCATTTTTTTAAAAAATTAAAAAAATTAAGAGGATTTGGGAGCTCCATCTTACATGCTTCTTCATACACACATTGCTGTATTAGAAGATTTTATGATTCCAATCGGTTAAAACATACGAGCATGCACAAATTGCTTTAATACAAATGCACCATTGTTCTCCTTTCCCAAAAATTGAATGATTTTATGAAACAAATGCTCAAAATTTGCCTGCATCCAAATGTCATGCATGAATCTTGTCCCAAACAACAACCTAAAACAAAGGTGAAAAAAACACAAGGGCCATGTCATTATATTCGCATTATTGTTGTTTGAATTATAATCTAAATTTAGGTTACTTCATTTGAAATACATACAACTACTTATATTACCAAACAAAATTCTAAAATGTAACCAAACCACAAATTGCACAAGAAAGAAATCAAATGAAATATGTAACAAGTCAATTATCACCTAGAATCAATCTTCAAATTAAATCAAGTGTCAACTAATTTTTCTATTTTCACAACATTCTCAAGCCTTAAGTTCCAATCTTTTGAGCTAGTTCTACAAAACTAATTACATTTATAGGGTGATTTAAAATCACCTAATTCTCACTATAAGTCCAAGGTAATGTTTTCTTTATCAATTTTGTGAAATAACCTAGGTAGCAATCATTCATAAATCAATTTACCAAAATTTGACTATTAACAAAATATTGAAAATTAAAAAATATTTTAAATATTTTTGGGGACCTACTTGAACCATATATAAAAAATATATGTATAGATTTATTTTTTAATTAGACAATGTTTTAATTTTGTGACAACGTTTTTTCAATTTTTCAAAAATTAAGGGCAAGTCCAAGGTACTTCTAGTGTCATGATGAATTGTAGACCCGAGTGATTTATTAATCCTTTATGCACTAAAAAAATGGTCTAATGAGCCTATAATTAATTATTGCACAAAATTATTATAGCAAAACTGAGTTTGCATTTCATGGAACTTCTTTTTTTTTAAATTCAAACTAACAAAGAAACATTTGCAGCTCAAATCAAAATAAGTACGTGTGCAAGTTTAAATCAAAGCCTATGTGTTGAACAAATCCTTGAATGCGCATGCACATTAGAGGAAAAAAAAGCGCTAAAAGATCCCCTAACGAGTGTTGTTCAACACAAAAAATGATCGATAATGCTTAGTTGCTTGGTTTTTGTTGCAAGATTCGACTATTTTTGATCTTGTGGCACATGTTAAATTTTATTTTTTTAAAAATCCTTCTCAATAGTCAAATATATGTTATTGGTTGGTACTTCCTTTCTCATATCATGAGTGGTGCTAGTTTTTGAGCTCAACTTAAGATAATAGAACATGTAGAACAATTAAATAATATTTATTTTCAAAACATGCAAAACATGAAACCGTTGCACATTGCGATTAAGCACAAAACCAAATAGAGCACAAAAGACAAAGCTCAAAAATGCACCAAACAAACAAAAGCTCTTTTAAAAAATAAAATCACACAAAATCACTTAAAACTCAAAACACAAGCCCAAATACGGACCAAACAAAGCTTGTTAAAAAGAAAAAATCGCACACAAAGCCACAAGGCACAAAAGACAAGCCTAAAAATGCACCAAACAAAAATCATTAAAAGATAAATTCACACACAATATGTAACACTCTCCTCGTCAGGCCATTTTGAAATGGTCCTCCGTATCTTTGACCCAACCCAACATGAACTTGGTCTTTTGGGAAGTCGGTTTTGGGCCTAGCAAACGGTTGTTGCTCACACCTCGTGGGCTGTTTACGGAACACATTTAGACCTCTTTTGAAAAAAAAAAAAAAAAATG